>Ga0315297_10000010_pt1 | contig 96577 bp, 87 predicted proteins | sample YL17G15_0_MG_FD_203628 | JGI IMG/M metagenome (GOLD analysis project Ga0315297, IMG submission 203628) | Sediment microbial communities from Yellowstone Lake, YNP, Wyoming, USA - YL17G15_0 | ecosystem: Environmental > Aquatic > Freshwater > Lake > Sediment | place: USA: Wyoming | collected...
CGCTGAATTTCACTGTGTCGTCAAAGTCAAGTACATATGTGTAAAGCAGTGCTGCATCTGAAAGGTGCAAGTATGTTCCTGCATCTTGTGTGTCAGCGTTGTCGTCTGCATCAAACACAATGCCTGTTGTGCCAGCTCCAAAGGTCAACTTTTGTGTGTATTTTACGTTGTTTGTGTTTGCTCCCTTGGTTTCTTTGTATTCTCCATCAGCAAGTACGTCGTTAAGCTCTGTTTTGCCAAAGCCTGTTGGTTTAATGTTGATAATTGTTTCTCCATAGTTAAAGTCGTCACCTGGTGCTTTGATCAATGTTCCGCCGCTGACTGTTGTTGATGGTCCGCTGCCTGACGAGGCAGTTGTTGCTCTTTGTGCAAAAGCTGCTCCTACATCAATGCCTGTTGCTAGGTCTTGAGATAAACCTGTTGCTGCTGCTGCGTTAAATGCTAAGTTAGGGTTCCATCCCATTGTTCCTACGACAATATAGGCATCGAATACTCCAGCTGATGTTACGAATGGTTGTGGCAATGTGTCTAACGTTGCTAATGCGCCAGCCATTGTTGCGCCAACCATTACTGCTCCACCTGCTAAAGCTGCGATTCTTTTTATTGTCTGTTTAAATCTCTCCATTTTGTTTCACCTACCTCCATTTGAGGTTTCTTTTTTACGTTTTGATTTATTTTTGAGTTTGGTTTGCAAACCTCGAAGCATAATCACGTATCTCTACGAATAGCTTCGTTTACGAGGTTTTAATACTATTAAGTGTTCTAGAAGCGTATTTAAGCCTTTCTTACAGGAATTCACGATTTCGTCCCAACTGAGTGAAAACATAATGGGGCTCATTTTGGGCTTTTTTCGTCATTCGGAGTCATTTCCTTCAGTATTCCCCTTTCCTTCAGCTTTTCAATAAGTGCCATATACTGCTTGTTTTCAGCTGCTAAAACCTTGATGTCTTTATCCATCTGTAACACCTTAGAACAGATATCTGAAAGGATATCCTGTACCTCTCCTGCATTGAGATACATCTCTGGAGGGTCCAAAATCTCTACTACTGAAGGTCCAAACGCTAAAACAAAAGTAAACAGCTCCCCAAGATTCGGTGCTTCAGCCTCAAATTCAACATGGGACGTAAACATCTTTTTTCCTATCTGACTTGGCTCCTCAAATGTCTTCTTTAATATTTTCCATTTAAGTTTATTCTCCATAGTATCCAGTGTTTTTGACAATGCATCATTAAGGTGTTCTTTTGGCCAGCCCATTATCTCAAAAAACACCCTTATCTTTATTTTAGCTGAACTTTTTATAAGTGCCACGTTTTTCACCTGTTATATTTGATTACTATAAACAAACCGATTATTGAAACAATTACCAAACCCGCATATAAATATGTTTCCTCTATTGGACTTTTATTTGCTGCATTAATTTTTAATGTATATGTCTCATTTAGTTCTGTACTGCCAAATTTAAATTTTATACGCAATTTATACAGCCCTTCTTCAGTCCCTAGCTTTACCATGTCCTCTAATGCTGTGTTCTGCTGCTGATTTGCAAATAAACTTACTTGTTTCTGGTTTATGTTCCATCCCTGCCCAACGCAGTTTAAACCCTGAAAAACATATGAGTAAACTGTCAGGTTAATGTCCTCATCTGAAACCAGCGAAATATTGACATTAAACCATTCTCCTGTCTTAACCTCGCTGGGCACTGCTATAATATAGTCTATTGCCAGCGCTGAATTCATGCATATGGCAGTCAATAAAACTGCCCAACAATATTTATAGAGGTCCCGCATTTTGGACACTTCCCATCCTTTATATTGTATTTTTCTATGTTAAACCCAAGCCTGTCAATAAGCAAAGTTTCGCATTTTGGACAATATGTGTCATTATACACCGTCTCTGCTACGTTCCCTATATATACGTAGTCCAATTCCTTCTTTGCTACGGCATACAATTTCTCCAGGATTTTGATATCAGTAGGTGGCAGTTCGTTAAATCCCGATGTTGGGAAATACCTTATCAAATGCAGCGGAGTATCGCTCCCAAAATGCTTGCTTATCCATTTTGCAAGTTCCCTTATCTCATCTGGATCATCTGTCTTCTCTGGTACAACCAGATTTGTTATTTCGATATGAGCCTTTGTTTTCAGGTATAAAAGCGCTCCTTGCTTTACTTCTCCAAGTTCAGCTGAAGTATATTCCCGGTAAAATTTTTCGTTATTTCCCTTGAAATCGATTACAACCGCGTCAAGATAAGGAGTAATATCTTTCAGCGGTTTTTCCATTGCATAGCCATTTGTTACAAAAACATTGTAAAGCCCTTTTTCCTTTGCCAGTTTTGCGATATCATAAGCATATTCAAAAAATATTGTAGGCTCAACATAGGTATACGCAATTCCCTGGCAACCTGAAGAAACTGCTGTCTCAACTATTTCTTCTGGCTTAACATATTTGAAGGCTTCATCAATTTTTGCCTGTGAAAGCTCCCAGTTACAGCAGAACTTGCACCTGAAATTGCAACCAAGCGTTCCTAACGAAAGTGCTGCACTGCCAGGATTAAAATGATAAAATGGTTTTTTCTCAATTGGGTCAATATTAATTGCTGCAGGTCTTCCATAAACCATTGAATACAATTTATTCTTCACGTTTTTTCTTACGCTGCAAAAACCGCTTTTTCCTTCTGGTATAAAACATCCTCGTCTGCACAGCTTGCAGTGAACCTTACCTTTCTCAATTTCCCAGTATCTGGCTTCTTCCATGATGTTTAACAAGATTTATTAAATCATAAACATTACTTTCTATAGGTGAGAAACTTATGGCTTTCAAATTTTTGAAGAAAAAAGAACCGCAACCTGCTTATCCTGAAGAAAAAGAATCAGTTCTCGAAGAACCTGATTTCGGGGAAGGCGCTGAATCTGAAAAAGAACCTGATTTTGGTCCAGAACCGTCATTTGGAGAAGGTCCAGAACCGTCGTTTGAGGAGCGGCCAGAACCGTCGTTTGAAGAACGACCAAGATTGCCTCATATGCAACGGGCGCCAATGATACAGCCGCCACGATTGCAACAAGCTCCTATGCAAATGCCGAGCAGGGCACTAGAGAATTTTAAGGCAGGATTCAGATTACCAGAAGAACTTTCTGTTTCGTCTGCACCAATGTCTGCTCCAATGATGCCTACTCGCCCGGAAATTGCAGAAGCAATGTCTCCAATGTTACAGCCGAGACCAGCACCAAGACCGCTGATGACTGAAGAAGAACCAGAAGAGGAAATGGGTGTTTTCGGAAGCATGCGTGGAAAACCATTTGGCGCTGCAAAACCGCACATATTCATACGTGTTGGAAAATATCGCGAAGTAATGGACGCAGTAACTGAACTTCACCGGAAAATCGGGGAAGCGAAAGAGGACCTTGAAAGCATTAATGACATAAACAACCAGGAAGCTGACAAACTAAAAGAAGCTGCAGAAGTTGTATTAAGAATCGAGGACATGCTGCGATACCTTGAAACAACCTTTACTTCACCAGAAGAATAATCTTTTTATTCCCTTTTTAGTTTCTATTATGTACCAATGGGTCTATAGTCTAGTGGTAGGACACTGCCTTCACACGGCAGAAACTCCGGTCCGAATCCGGATAGACCCATAAGCCTTGGGAAAGACGAACGACCCATAAAAGAGAACTTTAAAAAATAGTAATGTGTTTGATTGGCAGGTGTTATAATGAACAAACCAAAAAAAGAAGAAAGCCCAACCTCCTTTGTAAGGATTGATAATTCAAATATGATTAAATTAACAATCAAGCAGCTTGCAAAACTTTATACAAAATATGCAAAAACTGTGCTTGAAATCAAAAGGCTTAATGATGCGCGCGTAGATCTCCGAAAATCGCTTTATACCAAGATTGCTGAAATGGACAAGGATTATGCAACGCTTGTTGAAAATCTTCCTAAAGCACCAAAAGAGATTCATGTGCGAAAACCTGCGTATCCTGTTGAAAAAATACAAGAAGAGCCTGAAGTAGAATACGAATCTCCAAAAGACACTTTCGAAACACTACGGGCAGAATTTGAGAAGATTCGTGGTGAACTAGAGAAGATAAGATAATTCTCACGCTAGAAAAATACTTAAAACCGGATTAGTCTTATTCTTGTTGAGCGGGGGTAGCAAAGCGGTCAAATGCGGCAGGCTCAAGAGCTACAAGCTAACACAGCTGCAGTTTTGACACCTGTTCCCTTAGTGGGTTCGGGAGTTCGAATCTCCTCCCCCGCACCATTTGTAAAGGTGAAATAAAATGAAAATGCTAAGATTGGGTGATAAAACACTAAAACAGATATTATCTGAAGTACAGGAAATACGGATTTCAAAAGATGAGAACCTCAAAAAACAGCGGACTAATGTAATGATAATTAAGGCGCAGCAAACACCACAATTGCAGCCTGTTTTCGCAGCACTTAGTTTGCTTTACAAGGCAACAGAAAATGTCGCATTTAACGATTTCAAACAGGTTTACAATGCGTTCCATAATTATGCAGCAATAATGGAGCACGAAATACAGATAGAACATTCACGAAAAGTAAATCATTCTTTGTTTGACGATTTTTCAGAGCCAGCCACGCCAGTAATACCGAATATTAACCTAAATCCTGAAGAAATACAAAAAACTTATTTTGAAACTGTGGAAAACCTTGTCTGCGAAGCAACAGGTATTGAATCTATCCAGGAAAAAACCAGCACATATATACGCTAATGATTATGAAACAGGCGACTCTTTGTTTTTTGATAAATAAGAAATCGAGAAAGATATTGTTAGGCTTCAAGAAAATTGGCTTTGGAAGTGGAAAGTATAATGGTTTTGGCGGAAAGGTCAGGAATGGCGAAAGCATTGAAGAAGCGACAAAACGCGAGCTTTTTGAAGAATGTGGTGTAAAAACAACATTCATAGAAAAGGTTGCTGAACTTGACTTCTTTTTTAAAAAACATAGCGAATGGAACCAGACAGTTCATGTTTTTATTGCAGAGGATTGGGATGGCAAACCCGGAGAAAGCGATGAGATGACGCCAGAATGGTTTAGTTTCGATAATTTACCTTTTGAACGAATGTGGAAAGACGACATACATTGGCTTCCGCTTGTTCTTGACAATAAATGGGTAAAAGCCAAATTTACCTTTGGCGACGATAATGAATCTATTGTTGATTATAAAATAAACGAGGACTAAGATGGAAATAACCGGAATCCAGCCAAGGTTATACCAGGAACAGATATTCCATACTGCAACCAAAGGAAATACTCTGGTTGTAATACCTACTGGTGTTGGAAAAACAATGATTGCCCTGATGCTTGCGATACATACTCTTAAGCAAAATCCTGACTCAAAAATTCTTTTTCTCGCCCCGACAAAACCTCTTTGCCACCAGCATTTGAAAACTTTCAAAAAACATATTTCTGGAATTGACGAAAATGCATTTGTTCTTATTACTGGCGAAATAAAGCCGGACGAACGTGAATTGCAGTACAAATCAGCAAAATTTATTTTTGCCACGCCCCAGACAATTACTAATGACCTAATCAGCAGAAAAATCGACTTTTCAACAATAAGCTTGTTAGTTATCGATGAAGCGCACCGCGCAATTGGCGATTATGATTATGTTTTCCTTGCAAAGCAGTATATGGATCTGGCAAACGCTCCGAAAATACTTGCGTTAACAGCTTCGCCTGGCAGCGACAAATCAACAATTAACCAGATCTGTGCGAATCTTTTTATCAAGAACATTGAGGTCCGTGATGAAGAAAGCCCTGATGTAAAAGAATATGTCCAACAAAAAGAAATTGAAAAGATAATGATTCTGCTACCAGATTCGCTAAAAGAGATTATGGAAATGTTCCAACGTTCGCTAGCTCGACGTTTGAAAATACTTAAGGAGCGCGGAGCTTTACCGACTGCAGACGTCATCAAGGTAAGGAAAACTGAGCTGCTAAATCTACAGAAGCGGCTTGCCGTTCACGACAGGGGTGATTGGACAAAAATGCAGGATGTTTCTACAATTGCTGCCTGTGTCAAGATAATGCACTGCTTGGAACTGCTCCAGACTCAGGGCATCAAACCTCTCGCCCAATTTCTTGAAGGAATGAAAAAGGAAATTAAAAGGGTAAAGGCAAACCGCTGCTTGTTTGAAGACTTGGAATTTAAGGAAGCGATGCGGAGAGTTTTTGACCTTGAAGCAAAAAATATTGAACACCCAAAATTTGAAAAACTTGTCTCAATAGTTAATAACTTCAAAAAACCAAAATCTCGAATTATAATTTTTACACACTACCGCAATACTGCTGACAGGATAATCACGTTCTTAACTGAACAGACTAATTCAAAGCCAGTTAAGTTCATTGGCCAGAAATCCGGGATGTCCCAAAAAGAACAGGTGCAGGTAATTAACGATTTCAAGGATGGAATCTACAATGTCCTTGTCGCAACAAGCATTGCAGAAGAAGGGCTACATATAGAAAATGCTGACCTTGGAATTTTCTTTGAGCCGGTTCCTTCTGCTCTCCGTACAATACAGCGAAGAGGCAGGATAGGAAGAGTAAATATAGGAAAAATAATATTACTTATAACAAAAGACACTATCGACGAAAAATATTTCTGGGTAGCGTTCCATAAAGAACGCAGGATGAAAGAAACCCTGGATGAGATTCGTGAAGAAATAAAGGATGGCGCTCAAAGCAGATTAACAGGTTTTTGATATGGAAGAAAAAGTCACCATAGTTACTGATATGCGGGAAATGCGTTCAATGGTAGTAAAAAAACTATTTGAACTTGGAGTAGAAATAAAAACAGAACCGCTTGAAATTGGGGATTTTCTTCTTTCAAACGAAGTTGCTGTTGAACGAAAGACTACAAACGATTTCCTGCAGAGCATAATAGATGGACGCTTATTCCAACAAATTTCTAATATGGTAAGATGTTTTCCAAAGCCGGTAATTATTGTAGAGGGAATCGAAGATATTTACAGTCTTAGAGGGATGCACCCTAATGCAATACGTGCTGCAATTTCATCAATTGCAGTTGATTTCAGGCTTCCAATTATATATTCCCAAAGTGAGGAAGAAACTGCGCTTTTCCTTTTTACAATCGCAAAACGAGAACAGATTGATAACAAAAAAGAAGTAAACATCCGTGGAGAAAAGAAGCCTCTTACTGACAAATTTCTTCAGGAATATCTTGTCGCAGGGCTTCCAGGCATTGGTATAGGAATTGCGAGGAACCTTTTGAGGCATTTCAAAACAGTTGAAAAGGTGTTTACCGCAAACGAGGAAGAACTAAAAGATGTTGAAAAGATAGGCAAAAAGAAAGCTAAGAAAATACGTGATGTTCTCACAAAAGAATACAAAGAGGAATGTAAGTAAGATATTGTATTCTTGGCGTAGACCCAGGCATAACAACTGCTTAATCTCAAATCACGAGCTCTTACAAATGAAAAGACTAAAGAAATGATTAAAAATATCGTTCTACTAAGACATGAATTGTTTTATCTTGCTATTTGGCTTTTCTTCAATAAAGGATATTACACTAAACTTGTAAAGTTTTATTCCTTGATTCATCCAAAAACCAGGCGGTAACCCAGCTTTCATGCAAAGATTATCAAGAAACTCGATTTTACCAGGAATCTGTTCCCAAACCTGCGGGAGAAAAAGCCCTTTGTTGCCACAGTACTCAATTATTAAGCCGTCCTTTGAGCTTATCTTTTTAGGATATTCTTCTGGATTTTTTACAGCAATTAATGTTGGTTCGCTAAGAATTGATATCTCAATTATTACTTTACCAAGTTCTGACTTTTCTAACGGTTCAAACCTTGAATCATGATTAGCTGCAGCATACGCTGCCTTTTCTACAGCTTCGCTTAGCGGGAATATTGCTTCTGAATAACCAATGCATCCACGTAGTTCTTTTTCAGGATAAGTAAAAAGGGTGACAAATGCACCGCTTTTCCTGTTAAGGTCCTTACTTAACTCGAACTCTTCTTTGCTTTTGCTTATTGAGCTTCGCGCTATCTTAAAAAGGATTTTAGCATCTTCGATAGTTATCATTTTTATATAGAAGTATTGTTTATTATTTAAATCATGCTAAACGAAAAAGACGAGAAAATAATGGCGCTTGTAAGGACGAGCGGCCCAATATTGCCGATAAATGTGGCAAAAGAGCTGGGTGTAGAAACGTATCTTGCAGGTGCAATGCTTTCTTCGCTAGTTAAGGGTAACCACATAAAAATATCCCATCGCAGGGTTGGTTCTTCTCCATTATACTTCATGGAAGGGCAGGAAACCCGCGTAAGAGAAAGACTTTTTAAAGAACTTAATGAACTTGAAACAAAGACCCTAGAACGCCTTCGTACGCTTAAAGTGGCTTTTGAAGAAGAGCTTTATCCCCAGGAAAGGTTCCTGTTAAAAGAGCTCAAGGATTTTGTAACACCATTAACTGTAAAATCTGGGGACAAGGACGTATCCTGCTGGAAACACTATTCAGTAAATGATACAGAACTTAACGAGCTAATCGAAAAGAAACTTGTTCCTCCAAAAGTTGAACAACCAGAGCCAAAAATCGAACCAGAATTGCCTAAAGTTGAAGAACCTAAAATTGAAGTGAAACCTGAACAACTTCCTCTGCAAATGGTTGAAAAACCAAAACCTGTCAAAAGAGTTACGCGCGAAATTAAGGCTTCTGCTTTTGAATCGAAAGTGCTGGATTTCTTTATATCACACAAGATAGATGTAGGCGAACGGAAACCTCTAAAAAAAGGTGAAACAACTTATGCCATTACCGAACATTCTCATTTTGGGACCCGCCAGTTCCTCGCAAGCATAAATGACAAAAAGGCCCTTAACGAACAGGACATATCCCGCTTTTATGTAGAATGTCAGAACAACAAAATGCCTGGCATGATCTTTGTCTCAAAAGAACCTTCTGCCAAAACCAAGGAATATCTTTCTAAGCACATTGGCGATTTGATAAAGATTCTAGTAATATAAAAGATAGCGAGGGGAGGATTTGAACCTCCGACCTTCGGGTCTCTCAGAGTGCTTTTCTCCAAGCACCTTACGGCACTTTATGAGCTTCGCCTCAGCTTTACTTTCGCAAAGCCAATCCGACGAGCACTCCAGGCTGCTCTACCTCGCTGTAACTCTAAAGAGTAATTAGTCTATTTTTATAATTTGTGGAAATGCGGTTATTCTATCCAACGACCTGTATATTGCTAAGCTTTATAGTAGGACAGACAGCTGAAGACTCTTGCCGTTGGTTGTTGCCAAGTGCATCAATCTTCTTTAACGCCTCAAAAAGATTGAAAGAAACCATTGCCTGTTTTATTGGATGAACTATCTTTCCATTTTTTATTAGAAAACCGTTCTCTGCTCCTACTGAAACATCACCTGTTACGCTGTTTATCACGTGTGTCCCAAAAAGGAAAGGCGCGAGTATCCCTTTGCTGCAGCTTTCTATAATTGCTTCCCGTGAAAGTTTGCCCGGCTCAATAATAAAGTTTGACGGGTCTACTGAAGGAAGCTTTTCCAGCGACATACAATTGCCTGTGCTATTTGTTTTGTCCTTTTTTGCAGAATAAATGTCATACATGAAATTTTTCACAACCCCGTTCTCAACAAGAATTGTTTTTTGTTTTGGCGTTCCTTCCATATCAATTTTTCCTGTAAACAAACCATGAGGTGTGACCCCATCATCGGTTATGTTAATGTTTTCTGAAAATACCTTTTTCCCTAATTTTCCACAAAGGAAACTTTTCTTTGACTGTACCTCATCTGCACTTAAAGCTGGAACCAGCACCTCTTCGATCAGGCTCGCAAAAGCAAAATAATCCAGGATTAAATCCATCTTTCCTGTTTCAACAGGTTTTGGATTTATGCTGTTAACACACATCTCGGCTGCATTTTTTCCGATTTTTGCAACATTGAATATGTCATGTGAGATTTTTACATCAGAACCTGTGCTTGTTTCGATTACGTTTTCTGAAGTAGCAGAAAATATTGTTGCATCTTCTGAAACGCAAATCCCGTTTGAGTTTGCAAAATATTGGTTTCCTTGAAGCTTTGTTATCGTTGCGCTTGGTATCTTAATCCGTTTATCATAGCTCTTTGACGAATAAAGCAGCTTTTCACCCAGCTTGAAAAGTTTTGCTGTAGAAATACTCTTTACCCTGCTTGAATAAACTCCGATTGGCTTGAATTTTGTCGCAGTATTTGACAGGCTTATCTGCTGTTCTAACGGTTTAGAAGCCATCAGTACTTTTACAGCGTTCTTTAAGCATGTTTTCCAGTTATCAGTGTCTGTAGTTGTTGCATAACCAAATCTGTTGCCTTTTGAGAGCCTTATGCAAAGTGAGTTTTCAATCCCTTCAACTGTGTTCTTAAGTAACCCATTGTCATAAACAAGCGAGGTCTGGTTAACTGCGTTTAGCACAGCAGTTACTTTGCCATATTTTTCTCCTGCTTTAACAATCTTATTTAGTATTTTGTCCACCAATCATCGCCTCAGATATCTTGATATGCGGAGCTTTTCCTCCTACTGGCACTAATTGCCCTTTTTTACCGCAGCGTCCTCCATAGAAAGTCGGCTTGTCATCTTTTCCTATTTTTTCAATTTTTGGTAAGATGTCAAGTATGTTTCCGCAAAGTGAAACATCTTTTAACGGAACAGTTACTTTTCCGTTCTTAATAAGGAATGCCTCCTGTGCATTAAAAAGGAAGTTTCCGTTGTTAGGCTCTACCACGCCACCGCTTGAACCCTTTGCATATATCCCCGACTTGATTCCTTCGATTAATTCATCAAAAGAATAATCTCCTGGCAGCAAAACAGTGTTGCTCATCCTTGGATATGGTGTTGAAGCTGGACTTTCTGCTCTTCCATTACCTGTTGGTTCTGTCTTCATTCTGCTTGCTGTTTCCAACGATTGCATGAACTTGTTTAATATGCCGTCGTTTATCAAAACAGTTTCCTGACTTTTAGCGCCCTCATCATCATATTTGTAATAGCCGTTTTCCAGGTTAATCAAAGGGGTATCAACTAATGTAAGATATTGTGGCGCTATTTTGCGTCCAAGCTTGTCTCCCAATACTGAAGTTCCTTCAAGCACAGCATCTGCTTCACATGCATGTCCTACTGCTTCATGGAAAAATACTTCACAAAGTTCGTTATCAACTATTATTGGAAACTTTCCAGCTGGCGCATGTTCCGCTTTTAACGCTCTAAGCAGTGACTCGTAAATCCTATCTGCAACCTCGTTTTCATCAATTACCTCGAATTGTTCGTAGCCAGACATTTTTCCTACCCGCTCAACTGCCCTGCCTATCTCATTTCCTTCTTTTCCCACTATCGTGCTTCTTAACCCCATATGATATTTTGTCTGTAATATTTCGCTTCCAACTGAATTGTAGAACTCCTCTTCTGAAACTGAGAATGCCGCAGTTGAGGTCCTGTTCTTTACATTCTTCCGTTTTAATGATGCGTTTAGGTTCATGAGCTTCTTGATCTTGTCTGAAATATCCACTTCGATAGGATTTGTTTGTTTCATTGGCTGCACAATATCATTTACTTTTTTCAAATCTTTGATTTCAAATTTAGTTTTGATTTGCCTCGAACCTAATTTCGCGAGTTTTATTGCCCGTTCACATGAATGACTTATACGCTTCAAATCGTTTCCATAGACAAATCCCCACGCCCCATTATAAAAAACGCGAATCCCATACGAGGTATTTTCATTTTCTTTTATTGATGAAACATTCTCATCTTCCACCACAATGGTCTCTGAACAGAACCTGTTTATGCGTAAATCTGAGTATTTAATACCGTTTTTTTCTAAAATTTTTGAACACTGAGAAAAATATCCCATCACTTAAAAAGGACTGCGTAGATTTAAATAAATTACTTAATTGCTCTCTTGATTTTGCTCAGGACTTTCTTGCCTTTTGACCATTTTAATGCATAATCAAGCACATCAGCCATGTTTTCTGCCAGACGTATTGTTATCCCTTTTCTGTCAACAAGGACGTCCTTTTCATTTGCTTTTGGGATTATCACTTCTTTCATTCCAGCTTCTTTCGCAGCTTCTATTTTGACATTAACCCCTCCAATTGGCAATACTTCTCCTCTGATAGAAAGCGAGCCTGTCATTGCAACATCCTGCCTTACTGGGATTCCTTCTAATGCTGATATGACAGCTGTTGCAACAGATATCGAAGCAGAATCCCCTTCTACACCCTCAAATGTCTGAAGGAATTGTATGTGGATATCAAATCTGCTTAGTGATGTATTTGAATATTTCTTTACTAGCGCCCCGACATTTGTGATTGCTTCTTTTGCAATCTCCCCAAGCTTACCTGTAGCAAGTATCCTTCCCCGTTCCTTTGCCATAGCTTGGACTACACTTGCTTCGATTGGCAGTATCAGTCCAGAACCCATCTCGTCCCCAATTACAGCCAATCCATTTACTCTGCCGACTTCAGCTCCAGAGCTTTTTATTATCTGGTATTCTTTCTTCTCTTTTGTATACCTGGTCGCTAATTGTTGTTCCAGTGTTGCAGCATATCCTTTTGACTTAAGAATGTGTTCTCTTGTTACAATTTTTGCTCCCGCTCCCTTTGCCAAATCTCCTGCAACCCTTATTAGTCCTCCCAAATCTCTTAACTTAAGTGAGAAATATCCTCTCCTTCCTGCCCGTTTTCGCGATTCGTTTATGATTTCCATTACAGCCCCTTTGTCAAAAGGCGGAATCTTCTTGTCTTTCTTTATTTCTTGTGCAACAAAGATCGCGAGTTTTCGTATATTTTCTGGAGTATCTGGCATCCTATCGTTCATATAGATTTCATAACCACTTCCACGAATCCTGCTTCTTAATGCTGGATGCATGTGTTTCATGGTTTCTAAATTACCAGCTGCGATGAGGACAAAATCTGTAGGCACAGGTTCTGTTTTCACCATAGCGCCAGCGCTTCTTTCGCTGCGTCCAGTAATCGGATATTTTTTCTCCTGCATTGCTGTAAGGATTTCTACCTGCATCTCCGGCTTAAGTGTCGCTATCTCATCAATAAACAAAACCCCGTGGTTAGCATTATGCATTGCTCCAGCACTTACGCGTTCATGCGCAGGTGTGCCTAATCCTCCGCTTTGGAACGGATCATGCTGCACATCCCCTAACAATGCACCTTCATGAAGTCCTGTTGCATCAATAAACGGTGCTTGTTTTAATGCAGAATTGTCAATCAATAATTTTGGCACCACGACCTTGTTTTTATCGGCCTTTAATTTATAGACCGCATAAAAAACAATCAAACCAATGAACATCAGAATTATCAGTAAAGTTCCTGCAATCCTGTCTGCTGCTTTTAATACATCACTTGTCTCTTTTGTAGTAATCCAATCAAGCACAGTTGAACCTGCAAAAAATGCAGCAAATATTGCTATAAGGAACATCCATCCACCGCTTCCGCCAGAAGTTAGTGCCTGCATCCTTCCCTGGTCAATTATTTTCTTTCCAGCTCCTGCTGGAACTTCCCTGATTATAGGATTATTCTCGTTTTTTGGATTCGGAAAACAAAGAACATCTGTAAGTTTGCTTACAGGTAAAAGTTCAGCTAGCGCCTGCCCGACCATTGATTTTCCGGTTCCAGGCTCGCCAATTAAAAGAACATGTCGCCTTTGGTTTGCGGCTTTTTTTATTACTTCAACTGCCGCTTCCTGTCCCACTACCTGGTCTACCAAAATTTCTGGGACCTTTATGTCATTAGTGGTCTTAAAATTAAGATTTTCCATATTTTCTTTTCGAGCACTAACCCTTTTCATTCTCTAAAAATAAAGATAGAAGCGTTTAAAAAGTTTGATAATTACTCTTCAGTTGTTTCTTCAGCGCCGCTTGGAATTGCCGCTTTTGATATAATCATTATATCCGAAGCTGCTTTTACCAATTGGTGTGGAACAATAACGCCTTTTGCCCCAGAGATTGTCTTGCTCAAAAATGAATCTCTTGTTGCTCTTATCTTCCATCCAAAAATCTTGTTGTTTTGTATTATAACTTCGTCTACGTCTCCGAAATATTCACCAACGTCTGTGAATACCTTTATTCCAAATGTTTTTGTTACTTGTTGAAGCTTCAACATGGTTTTACCTCCAGTTATAAATATGACTTATTCGAATAAATAGGTTTCCATCTTTAAAACCCTTTTGCTGTCACTTTTGGTGGTTATTTTCAGCTGATTCTTCCTTTGCAACTTCAGCTTCAGCCTCGTTTACAGCGTTTTCCTCTTCTTCGCCAAGCTTGAACTTTTCCTTGAAATCGTTGTCTTTTACCTGGAAATATTCAAAAAACTTCTCAGTTAAATCAAGAATTGATGTATTGCCCTGCCGTTCAGCTGTTATTAACCCAGCTTTCAATAATTTTTGTATATGATCATATGCCTTGTTTCCCCTTATCCTTACAACTACTGATTGTTTTATTGGTTTTTTTGCGGCAATTATTGCAAGTGTTTTTGAAAGTGCCTTTGGCATCTCAGGCGGAAGAATATCCCTGACATGTATTGTTAGTTCTGGCTTGATGTTCATCTTCCAAACATCCCCTTCTTGTATTACATGTATCCCTTTCTCGTCATTTAGATGTTCCATCTCAAGCTCTTCGAGAAGTGCCTTAACTTCGCTGCGGGGTATGCCTATCCGTTTCACTAGTTCATCTACTGTAAGCCCTCTTGTTGCAAATAAGAGCGCTTCAATCTGTGCTTTCTTGCTCGCGCTTACTGACATATATTTCACCAAAAAGTTCCTCTTGCCTTAGTCCTACGATACCTTTATTTGCAAGATGTATTAACGGAATAAAGGTCCATATCAGGTCCCAGCGATTTTTGCTTGGGATTAATGACGAGAAAAGTATCTCAGTTACTTTTAATTTCTTAAAAAATCCGGTTATTTTTCCATAAAGTGATTTTATTTTTTCTGCCAAATCAAATTTCTTTATCTCAACTTTCATGTCAACTTCTCTTTCCTGATGCCTAATCGTTCTCCTTTCTTTAACAACCAATGCGCTTCTAAGTGAGTTGACCAGCTCTTCGATTGTTATTTTCCTTTGCTTGGGAACAGGCAGTCTTGACTCAATCTCAAAATCAAACATTTCCATAACAGGAAGTGTCTGTTCTTCAACAGGTATTTCTCCTGCCGCCCTTGGTAATAAGTAATCTGATTTCATCTTAAGGAGGATTGCTGCAGCCAGAATGAATTTACCGGAAACTTTGATGTCCATCTGTTTAAATTCTTTTATTGCTCTTAGATACATATCTGCAAGTTTTGCAACATCTATGTTCCAGGGGTTCATGCCCTCACTTGTAACAATATCTCTAATCAGACTTTCCCATGTAAACTCTTTTGAAATTATCACTCCATAGAGCTTCTCTTCATAATTTTGTGATGCCGCCTGCATGATTATGAAAAAGTAATCCATGTTTAAAAATATTTAGAACTAACTACCAACGCATCTATTGTTCATGCACACGCACTTTTCTAGTGGTTTTATGTTGGTAGAATAGGTCGTATAAGCGTGTTTATAGACACTTGTACAAACCTCGCCAACATATCCAGCCCTTATACAGTCATCGCTAGTCACACAATCAACTGCACCAAGTTCCAGCGCCAATGGTGTTAGCGAACCTGACGTCATAAAAATCAGATATATCAAAAGCAGAATTATTACTGAAGGTAAAAATACTTCTGGAAGCCATCGTCTTTTCTGCAACCAGCTGAAAAACGTCAATATAACGAACCACATTGCTCCAAAAAATGCCACTGTAAACATAAACGGCATAACAACTAAATCTAATGTAAATGGCTTGAACCAAAGCGAAGGCGCTAAAACAAGTTGTATGAAATAATTATAACACATACTTTGCGTGCAAATCGGGTACATCTGCGAGAAAAACGCCATTATGGTGGCAAAAAAAAGCGATGTTCCAATCCTTTTATGCCATAAGAATGTCCAGCTGTCAAAATGACATGCTAATGGATGAACGCATACATTATAGATTTCCTGCTCTTCTTCTTTTAATTTCTGGAATAAATTTTTGGGTTCAGCCTGTTTTATCCTTTGCTGTCTTTTCTTCCTCGCCATGTCAAATCCAAGTAGCGTTCTATTTAAAAATCTGGCTAAAAAAACAAAAGAATGGGGATTACCCCATGTAAGAAACTGCTTGTGGAAGTTCTGCCTGTTTTTTCTTTATGTTATCCACGTAATTTTTGTACGCATCCACATCTTTTTTTGCCAAACTTGGTTTTATGTTTTCAAGTCCATACTTGAAATGTTTTAACTTTACTTCCTTTGCTTCAATATCCTCCCTTAATGCAGCTACTCCAGCTTCTCTGCAGATTGCTTCGATATCAGCGCCTGAATAGCCGTCTGTTTCTGCTGCTAATTTGGTTACATCAACATCTTTTTCTATTGGCATATTCTTCGTGTGCACTTTGAAGATTTCCAAGCGTGCTGCCTTGTCTGGTGGCGGAGTAAATATAATCCTGTCAAACCTGCCAGGCCTCAGTATAGCTGTATCGAGTATGTCTGGCCTATTTGTTGCTGCTAGCACCACCACATCAGTCATGTCTTCCAATCCATCCATCTCTGTTAACAATTGAGCCACAACATTTTCTGATGTTCTTGAGGAGTCTCCAGCACTTCTTCTTGATGCTATTGCGTCAAGCTCATCAAAGAAGATTATACACGGAGATGCTTGTCTCGCTCGCCTGAAAATTTCTCTTATTGCTTTTTCGCTTTCTCCTACCCACTTGCTGAACACTTCTGGTCCCTTTATCGAGATGAAATTTGCTTCGCTCTCCTTTGCTACAGCTCTTGCAAGCAATGTCTTACCTGTTCCAGGCGGACCAATTAGCAATATCCCTTTTGGAGCCCTAATTCCTATTCTGGTAAATGCTCCAGGATGCTTGAGTGGCCACTCAACCGCTTCCTTTAATCTTTGTTTTATATCTTCTAATCCACCAACGTCTTCCCATCCGACTTTTGGAGTTTCTATCAAAACCTCGCGCATTGAAGAGGGTCTTACCATCTTTAATGCGTGCTTGAAGTCCTTCATTGCAACAACCAACTTGTCAAGAAACTCTTTTGATATTTGTTCTCCTTCCCTGATTTTAGAGGTAGGTAAAACTTCTCTGATTACGTTCATCGCAGCTTCTTTGCAAAGTGCAGAAAGATCTGCTCCAACAAAACCATGTGTTATGTCTGAGATTTTCTTTAGTTCAACATCTTTTGTTAACGGCATGTTCCTCGTGTGAATTTTTAAGATTTCAAGTCTCCCCTCTCTGTCTGGAACGCCAATTTCAATTTCTCTGTCAAATCTTCCTGGACGTCTAAGCGCAGGATCAATGTCATTTGGTCGGTTTGTTGCAGCGATTACAACAACCTTTCCCCTTGATTTTAATCCGTCCATTGTCGCAAGTAATTGTGCTACAACTCTTCGCTCAACTTCTCCAGCAGCTTCTTCCCTCTTTGGAGCAATTGCATCAACCTCATCAATGAAGATTATTGCTGGTGCATTTTTCTCTGCCTCTTCGAATAACTGTCTTAATTTCTTTTCTGCTTCCCCGACCCATTTGCTCATTATTTCTGGCCCTGCAATTGAAATGAAATATGCATCTGCTTCATTGGCAACAGCCCTTGCTAAAAGTGTTTTTCCAGTACCAGGAGGTCCATAAAGCAATACTCCTTTTGGAGGCTCTACACCCAATCGTTCAAATATTTCTGGATGCTTAAGTGGAATCTCAACCATTTCCCTGATTTTTGTAAGTTCGTCTCCAAGTCCTCCAATATCTTCATAAGAAACTTCTGGTAATTTCTTTTCCTCAAGTTCTACAGCTTCTCTTGAAACAATCACTTGTGTTTCATCTGTTATCAGGATAGGACCTTTCGGGTTTGAGTTAACTACCACGAATTTGATGTCTCCAAATCCAAGTCCCCCACCGCTGAAGTCTTCCTCAATCATTCTGAAAATATCTTCAAATGGGCTGCCTGAAAATGTTTTTCTCCTTCGTTTTGTCCCGCCCAAAGTTATTACATCACCTTTGACAACTGCCCTTCCAAGCAATGCTTGTTTTGCGGTATCAGGATGTATTTGTACATACATGCCTTTTTGTGCAGGAGCAATTGTAACTGATTTAGCCCGATGATACGTAGCTTTACTTATTTTTACCTGTTCGCCAATGCCTGCTTTTGCGTTATATCTTGAAAGACCATCCATGCGTATTATGGCAAGACCAATGTCTGCCGGATAAGCGCGGTCAACAATTCCTATTGTCTTTTTTTCTCCGCCGATTTCGACTATATCCCCTGGTGAAACACCCATCTCTTTCATTACAGAAGTATCAATTCTTATGATTCCTTTGCCGACATCATCCTGAACTGCTTCTGCAACTTTCAACTTTATTTCATTTTCTTCTGGTTTTTTAGATGACATTTTTTCATCTCCTATTCAAGTGATATTACTATAATCTTTCTCCTAATAACTGGCCGCTTTCGCCTGCCAATCCTTACGAATTTTATTACCCCTACATTATCGAGTAACCTAAGATCATCAAAAACATTTTTTACGTCCCTGTGTAAGAATTCTGCTAGTTCCCGTATTGAACCCGGATGCCTGTGTATGATTACCCGTATCAGTTCCATGCGTTTTCCAGTCAATGCTTCAAATCTTTGGAATTGCTTTTCCATGAACAAAATATCCTCATCGCTGTTCTCAAGCATTTTTTTGATGTCCTTCATCATGGGTATCAAACACCAACATACAAAACCTGTATATAAACCTTTTGGTGTTGTACACCAACAATAAAAAATTGAAAGACTAATAAACCAATAATAACTTTTGTTTAATAGGATGAGGTCACAGATAGGTATTGAATTTTTGTCGGGCATTACAATTTTGCTATTCATATATGTAATAACAATAAGCGCTTTTGGAAGTTATTCTAGCGCAACCCTTATCGACGATGAAGAAGCCCATGAAGTCTGTTATGCTATTTCAAGGGGAATCAATTCTGCCGTAATTGGCGGCAGTGGTTTTGGCGCGAACATAACACTTCCTGCGAGCATTAACCAAAAACCATACAACGCAGTGATAAGCACAAATAACACAGTTACGATTTCTTGGGAAGACAAGATATCTGCTTGTACAATAACAACCAGGAATGTTACAACTGTCGTAGTATACCCATCAAAGATATCAATAAACAACGTAAGAACTGGGATTTACATAACCGGCATAGCCACAGACAAGGACAAATACAATCTTGGAGAAACAACAGAACTTAACGGAACCTATTTCATAAATAACGCAACATTGTCTATTGCTTATGCAAACGGAACTTCATTTTTAAGCCCTACAAATTATACCACAACAAATGGTTTCTTTGAAAAGAACCTAACTTTACCGCGGGGCATATTAATAATAAATGTCCATGATAGTATTTACAAAACTTTAAGCGCACAAAAGGATGTTCAGGTGATATGATGAAAGCGCAGGCAATCTCAACTGATTTTATGTTCGCAATGATTATTGTGTTATTGATAATCACCGCTTTTGGGGCTATTTTAACCCAGCTTACTGATGAGAATACTTCATTTAAAACGGACCGCGACATGGACTTGCGGGCCCAGGCCACAGTTGATGTACTCGTTAATACACCAGGTAACCCGTCTAACTGGACTGATACCTGGCCTTAGTATTTATAGAAAAGTTTAGTACCGACTCCTTCATTTATCTTTTCCATAACTGAAAATAGCCAGTAATCATTTGAAGAACCTGCAGATAATGTATACGTATTGCTGTAATAACCGCCAGATGTCTGGACTGAAGTTTCAAGTACATTAGTCATGTTTGGCCTGAAAATCCTTATTGTTATGTTGCCATTAATCGCTGTGCCATTTAACATTGACAAAGTTATATTATACATTATTATGTTCCCAGTTGTAAAATTATATTTTTCAGAACCAGTTGAATTATACAATTTTATTGTTATTGACGAAATATTCGCATCCATTTTGATAACAGTTCCATCCCCAGAAAGTGTTGCATAAACAACTGCAGGACCTTCTCGGGTTGGTAATGTCCCTGAAATGTTGTATGGCAGAACAGCTAATGCGTCTTTTGTCCCGTCTGATGATTCATATCTGATGTTTATTTCTTTTTTGTCAAGATAAGTCCTGTTGATTATTATACCAGGTGGTAAATCAAGTATTACTTTTGTCTGCGACCCAACCCCCTGTGTATAAACTAAATTTGTTGCTGTCGTTAACCTGTTGATTGTTTGGGTTGTTTTTATTGGATTAACATCCCTAAAATAACCCGTAAAGTAATCATAACCTAAACCCGAAACAACAGCGAGCAAAATAAGTCCCATCGAAACAATGCTTAGGAACTCTATTGCACTTTGTGCTCTCATACCTGATCCTCTTTTGATACCTCATTTGTTGTGTCTTCAATGTCAAAAGTCATTCCTATACTATACCCGAACTTGTTGTAATTCTTGAATGTGTCATTTAGCGTTCCGGTAAACTCATTTTTGCTTTGGATATTTGTGTTCTTGTCATCAAGATAAACTTGGTTGTTAATTAAGTCGTAATAAGACGCCGGAACCTTGAACATCGAGACTCTGATGACTTTGCTTTCCTCGCTAAAACTTTCTTTTTTTGATTCCAATACTGCAAAAGTAAAGAAAATAAGAAGTATTAGTTGTATCACAAGAATTGTTGCTAACACTCCTTTGTTGTTCAAATTCCCACCTCAAGTTCAGCTATCCCATACATCAGGATGTTTAATCTGCTTAATGTAAAATCTGTAAATGTTGCTGGTGGTGGGAAAGTTGGAAAATAATCTCCTTGTACTTCACCCATAGCAGTATACTCATCCGAAATTGTGCTTAGTGGAACTATCAATAAAAATGTTCTGCATATCCCTGGTGGTGGAGTAAGTCGTGGTATGCTAGTGATTGTCTGAACTGTAGGGATTGTGCTCCAGCTCTTTGGATTTCCATATTTATCTGAAAAAGTATAGGATAACCCAACATTTTGCATTTCTTTTATAGGATCCATATTGTAAACACATAACACCAGGGTAGTTGGTATCCCCAGATGTGTTGATTCGACATCTGAACGGCTCGTTGTTCCGTTCATTGCAGGAAGATTCGCTGTTAATGTATAAGCCAAATACTTCCTTACGACAATTTTTTCATTAGAATCCACATTACCAACTGTTATTGTACCAACTGGTTGTCTTGAAGAATTAAACATATAAAGCGAAAGTTTTGCCTCCCTGTCATAATGTTGGAGCACACCTTGTAATATCTGTTGTGCCCCGCTGATATTCCCGTTTTGATATTGGTAAAATGCATTTGAGAACGTTTCTGACTTGTCCATTGCAGCTAAAACACTTTCTGCTTCAAGATAGACATTTGCACTTGATATCACACTTCCCCCAATTGGATTTGAAAAGAAGAGGAATGCTGAAGCTGCAATTATAAAAATTGTGAGTGCAATAATCGCATCTAAAGTGAATATAAAACCTTTATTGTTCATTGCCATACCCCCACATAAACGTAAACCAGACTTCCTGGTAATGGTTCAAGCACAGCCATCCTTTTTGCAACAACAATATCTGAAGTTGCTTCAGGATGCATGCCATAATCAACATCATTCCCGCCAATGTTAACAAATGTACCGTCAAGGTATTTTATCTCAAGGTAAAAATCGTATCCTTCAAGTCCAAGTAATTTTTTTGAATCGTCATAGTTCAGGTCCATAAAATAGCTTATTTTTGTTTGGTTCAAAACAAAGGACTGCGAAGCCAAACCTATAGAATATGGTAATGCCCAGCTACAGCTAATAATAAAGCAAAATGTAAATGCCAGTATTAAGTACCTCACCATCACCATGCTGTCTATAAACCGACATCCGTATTTAAAGTTTCTTTTCGTAAAAGTATTTTAACCAATTATGCATACTATAATTTCATGGTGAGGCGTGGAACTGAAAAGGTTTTCGAAGAAATAGAGGATGTTATTGAAAAACGGAAAGGTGAACCTTTTTTCCCAACATCTAAAGCTCGCAAATTTAAAAAGCCAAAAAAAGTTCTTAAAAAAATTGCTAAAAAAACAAAGGGGCATGCTAAAACTATGGTTGTTAGAAGGCCCCCTGAAAAACTTTTTGCACGAACTGCTCCAACTTTTGCAGCACCTGACTATTCAGTATTTTCTGCAATAAGACAGATACGACCACCAAGTTATCCGGTCCCAGCTATCCCATTAGAACACGAAAGAGTAAACGAACTTTATGAAAAATATAACAAAAACGAAACCAAACAAATGATAGAAAACAAGATAATATCTGATATAACTAAACAGCAAATGCCCTCAAAAAAAGAGAATTACGAACTTTATTCTATCAGTTCCCAGCTTCCTGTAGCAAAGCCAGCCGTAGAACCGACAAAACCACAAATGCTGCTTACAAAAAGAGAAATTGCAAGCCAGATAGTTGCAAAAGATATAATGAGTACAAGCCCGATAAGCGTAAGCATAAATGACCCATTAGACAGGGCATTAGAGATGATTCTGCGGTATAATATACGTGGCGTACCTGTCACAAGCGGCGATTCTGTTGTTGGTGTAATCGAAGAAGTAGATATAATTGCATTGTTCAGCCAAAAATTACCAGAAGGCGCATTAAAACAGAACCGAGAAACTGTACTAAAGCTGGTTAGTACACCAATAAACCAGATTGACTTGCGTAAACCCCTGATTGTTTCCCCAGAAGCATCTATGGAACAGATTATGTTGCTTATGAACCAGAACAAAGCAAACCGTGTTTGTATCGTAGAAGATGGCAAGTTTGTTGGCGTTGTTACAAAAGATGATGTTGTACGTGCTTTAATCAGGAGCACTTCCTCGCTCGAAGTTCCTGAAAGCCAGATTATGAGCACAGGAATTGACAGGCTCCTTAAAATTGTCGAGTCAGAAGGAAAGATATCACTAGAAAAATCAGCTTTAATGTTAAAAGCCCCTATTCAGGTAGTTGAAAGCTGGGCAAAACTTCTCGAAGAACATAATCTGATAGATACCGAATATCCTATTGTTGGCTCGCCAATGTTAATAAAAAAATAAAGAAGAAAGAGATTACGACTGTTCTACAGCACCAAAAATTGTTCCTGAGTCAATGTGGTCTAGTCCAGATTCTGGGTCTGTATAAATAAAATCAATTATTACCGAATACGAAGTCCTTAAATCCAAAGATCCTGTGCTCCAGTCTCCCGCTCCGCTGCAATTCCATGTAAAGCTCTTTTGTGTGTTCGGTCCAAAGGTTTGATTTGCGCCAGGTACAGAATACTCACAACCTTTGTTCTTGTAAGTTGCATTAATGTCTGTCAATGTAACTGTCTTTCCTAGCCTGTTCCCAAGGAAAATTGTGACATATGCGTTTGTATCAACCTTCTGATCTAACATCTGGAACTGCGTAAATCCTGTCGTTCTTTTTCCTGTGAACGTACCTGGGTTGAATACGCCAAGTGCATACAAAGATGCTCCTACGATAATAATAATTAGGATTGCCCACCCATATGTAAGCAGGTATTCAAGTGCTGATTGTGCTCTTCTGTTCATCAAACCACCTCATGTGTTTATTATTCTAAACTCTTTTTGATTTAAAAACTTCACTATAAAACCCTTATTGAACCAAAAAGAGCATTCATTATTAGCCTTGCTACATAAAACAGGCCCAGCGAAATGCCCAGCACTATTGGAACATATCTTAAGCCATATCGCTCACTGCCGCGCGTTATGAATGCTATCATGAACGAACCAAATACACCTATTATTATCAGGTTTACTAACGAGAAAAGGGTCAGGAAGTCCTGCGAAACTTCAGTAGGCGACAGCTGTAATGTTGGTGTTTTATCTGTCAAAAACTGCACTGCAATTGTCCTGCTTAACTTTGAAAGTATACCTGCCAGTTGCGTTGATACTGCATAAAGTATGGGTGCAATTAATGCTACAGCCAGGAAAATGAATGCTGCATAAACAACTATCAGGGCACGCATTTCTTTTCTTATCATTGCAGAATCCCTTATGTCAATAGCTGTACCGTCAAGTATCGAAGCAAGTTCTCCGCCTGATTCTATCCCTTCAATAATGAGTTCTACTGTTTGTTTGAGTATGTCCGAATTTATCCCGTCAGGGATTGATTTGAATGCTTTTTTTATCGGAACTCCTGTTGCAATTTGTTCCCCTGCACTTTTTATCTTGTCTGCGAAGAAACCAAATTCAGGCCGTGCACTGTATATCAGTGCTTCATCTGTGCTTATACCGCTTCTTAGGTTTGCTGCCATAAGCATAAGAACATCTGGCAATACATTCTCAATAAATTTTGAGCGCTGGTCATCAAACATTGAAATTGTTGTATTAACTGCCATGAAATATGAAAGTACAGCTAGACTCAAAACACCTAATGAAATAAGTATATCAAATGTTGCAAAATACACCAGCCCGAAAACCAACAGACTTATTATTGTACCAGCAATGAAGCTTAAACCAACCCAGACAGACGGATCTGTTTTTATGCCTGCATAAATCAGTCTTTCCTTCAACTTTCCAAATCGTTTCCCGGCAATTATTTTTCCAAATGTCTTGATTGAACTGCCCATCTTAAACCCTCATCACAGGCCTTTTCGTTTTTAAAATAGACAAAAATAATATCTGGAGCACAAATACAGTTACAGGTATAAGATAAAACATGAAGATTGGTACTTTTATCCCTGAAAATGAGCTCATGACAACAATAACAGTTACTCCAAGCGACGGCATTATTACTGAAAACATCATATAAAGCAGGATGATTGGGTTAAGCTCTGAACCATATCTCCTTATCATTATTTTGTGTTCCTTTACAAGGCTTTCAACTAACGATTCAAATATCGCTGCAATATCTGCTCCAGAACGCATGTTGTTTGTTATTTGCCATATTGTCCTTCTGAAGAAAAGTGACGAGTTTCTAAGTGCCATTTCTTCAAGCGCAAGGATTACGTCAGTTCCAGTTGAGATTTCCTTTATTGTTTTCTTGAACTCCCTTGCTACTTCTCCAAACTCCCCATATGCAACGCCGACCATCGCATCATAAAGTGGAATGCCTGATTTTATCTTTATCAAAAGATATTTTATTGCGTAAACTAAATCCTGTTCAAGCAGCCTGTTTTTCTGGTAAACCAGTAGTTTTGGGTGGACTAGTTGATAAAGGAATGCGAATGATGTTACTAAAAAGCTAAAGACTATCGATAGCGGTATTACCTGCGCTGGAGATTGGTAAAAACTTCCTATCACTGCTATTGGAACAAATGTTACCAGGAATACAAAAAATGTCATAAGAATTGAAATTGAAAAATATGTGTTTGGGTCCATGTCAATGCCTGCCTGTTTCAAATCAAGTTTTACCATTGAGTTTGTTTTGGCAAGCGCTGCCCCAAGCGCTGAAAAAGGTGCAGACAATCTAATCGCAACCGGTATCGAAACAGGTAAGAAAAAGAATAGTTGTTCTTCTTTCATCCTCTCAACTCTTTCATATAATCACCAATCAGGTGTTCCTGCCCGCTGTTTGCAATGACTAGCCTTAATGTGTTCTCCTTGTCAGCATAGTATTTGCTTATCACACTTCCAACTGCGTTTACTGTGTTAACTTTATTTTTTACCAGCCATCTTAATACAGACTCTTTTTCAGAAATATCCTGTCTTAACTCCTGTCGTGACATCCCTGTAAACATGTTAAGTTCATTTACCATTCTTACTGATTCAGAAAACCTTTCAACCTTGTCGTTTCTTGCAGACCATCCATATAATTTGTTAAGTTTTGCTTCTTTTTTGTCGGGGTCAACGTCAATAAGTTCGCTTATCTCAAGCACTCTCCTTATGTTTAATTTTCTATGCCTGAACATGACTGAAAACATTGGTAATGACTGGATTAACTGTGGCGGAAGATTTATTGGCGGTGATGTCAGTCTCCTGAAAGCTTCTTCTACCGTATTTGCATGTAATGTCGAATAAACAGAATGTCCTGTGTTTAATGCTTCGAATAATACTTCAGCTTCTGGCTGCCTTCTTATTTCCCCAACTATTACCCGGTCTGGTCTCATTCTCAGCGAATTGGTTAAAAGCTGAAGCATGCTAACCTCGCCTTTTCCTTCTGGATTTGGCTCGCGTGTTGTTAATGGCACCCAGTGAAGGAAATTTGGGAGATTAAGTTCGCGTGTATCCTCTATGCTGATTATCCTTTCATTTGGAGGTATGAACGGCATTAACACATTTAGTAATGTTGTTTTTCCTGAAGCAGTCCCGCCTGCGATTATCATGCTTAACTCATATTGCATTGCCAGCCAAAGGAAACTTGCGATTTCAAAGTTTAGTGTGTTGTTTAGTATCAAATCTGTTATTGTCCATGGTTTTCTCCTGAACTTCCTGATTGTTAATGTATTACCTTTTGTTGAGATTGGAAATAATGTTGCATTTACCCTATCTCCGCTCATCATGTGCGCGTCCATCAATGGGTCAAGTATGTTTATTTGTCTGCCAACCTTTCTTCCAACTATCGAAGCATAATTCTCTATCTGTGACTCAGAACTTATTACGACATTTGAAATTAACCAGCCGTATTTCTTGTGATAGACCCAGATTGACTCCTTGCTGTTGTTAATTACAACCTCCTCCAGGTTCTCGTCTCTAAGGAGGATCTCAATTGTTCCCAACCCAAGCATCTCATCTGCAAGGAACGTTGATGAATATCTCAAGACATCCTCTGATACGCCAGGTATCTGGCGTTGCAGCAATTTCTTGGCCATTTCTTTTATCTGTGTTCTTGTCCTTTCAAGCAGGACCGGGTCTCTAAGTGTTTCAAGTTTTATTGGCACTGAAGCAAGTATCTTATCGCGCATGTCTTCGAGTAAAGTCAGCGATGCTTCCTCTAATTTTGGCAATTGAATGTTATAAGACAGAACAAATTTGGAGGTATCTCTCTGAATCGAAACAGGTACAGGTATCCCATCAGAAATAACAATATATCTATCCACCTCTACCTTTTCCATATCTTTTTAACCTCTATTAGAGAAAGTTTATATCTGTTAAAATAGCTTTCTAATGTAGTATGAATAATATTAAGAGACTGGAGGTCTTTGGTTTTAAGTCATTCTATAACCGTAAAGAACTTATTTTTCCTCCAGGTTTAAACATAATAATGGGGCCTAACGGCTCAGGAAAGTCTAATGTAGCAGAGGCCATATGTTTTGTTTTTGGAAAATCATCCCGAAAAGAACTTCGTGCTGAAAAGATGGGTGATTTAGTATACAATGGCGGCAAAAAGCTTCCTCCTGCAAAATTCGGAAAAGTTACTGTTTTTATCGATAACAAAAACCGTGTTTTCCCAATTGAAGATGACGAAGTAATAATCAGCAGGAAAGTTGACAGGGAAGGCAGGAGCTTGTTTAAGGTAAATGGAAACCGGCAGCCCCGTGAATATGTCACAAGTTTGCTTTACCAGGGAAACATTAACCCTGATGGTTACAACATAGTCATGCAGGGCGAAATATCAAAATTCATTGACCTTTCGCCAGATGAACGGCGGAAGATAATAGAAGAACTTTCTGGTATTTCTGTTTATGAAGATAAAAAACACAAGTGCTTACTTGAAATTGACAAAGTAGATGCACGGCTTAACGAAGCACGGATAATCCTTACTGAAAAATTAAAGCACATGGACGAGCTAAAGGAACAAAAAGAACAGGCTGAATTATTTGCCGGGCTGCAAAACAATCTAAAACTAAAAAAAGCGAGCAGGATAACAAAAGAATCCGAAGAACTTGATATCGTAAGAGACGGATTCCAAAAACAATTTGACAAACGGGAATCTGAAATAACTGCAGAAACCAACAAACGCACCGCACTGATTGAAAAGATAACTGCAAAAAACAGTGAACTGGACAACCTGAACCAGGAACTCCAAAGGCGCGGAGAGGTTGAACAGGTAGAACTTGGGCAAAAAATCGAGGGATTACGAAATCAGGTTAATGAACTTAAGGCATTTATCAAGAGCGAAAACAATGAGCTAATCAGGATAGAAGAACGTAAAAAACAATTGAACAACGATTTGGGGATAAACAACGGGAAACTTTCTGAGATTGACACAAAACAAAAGGAACTCTCAAAAAAGGTTGGCGAAGAAAAAAATATCTTAAAGGAAGAGGAAGATAAATTTGAAAAACTTAACAACGTTGATAACGAACGCGTAAAACTCCTTTCAAAAATTAACGAAATCGAAAATGAGATTCTCAAGATAAAGGGAGAGGTTGCCAATCTCCAGAAACTTAAGGATGAACAAGAAAAGAAAACCCAGATTGAAACTGATTTGAGGAGATTTAAGGGCGAGCTTGATGTTTTGCTTGATAAAAATTCCGGGATTTCTGCAGAACTTGGTGAAAACGAGGAACAAAAGCGCGCTCTGGAAAAGGAACTCCACCAGCTTGAAGGAAAACGCGAAGCATTTATCCGTTTGCTTGACAGGGGAGTCCAGGTGATAATGCAGCTTAAGGAAAAAGGCGAAATAAAGGGCGTTCATGGTATTGTTTCTGAACTTGGAAAAACCGACGAGAAATTTTCTATGCCATTGAAAGTTGCTGCAGGAAACAGAATTAACTCAATTGTTGTCGATGATGTCGAGGTTGCTAGAAAATGTATTGAACATCTGAAAAAGAACGAACTTGGTGTTGCAACATTCCTTCCGCTGGACAAGATGAAGCTTGGTGAAAAACCTTCGAAGCTTCCAGACGGCGCAGTTGATTACGCAATAAACCTTGTCAAATTTAATAAAAAATATGAAAGCATTTTCAACTACCTATTTTCTGATACTCTGATTGTTGAGGATATTAATGCTGCAAAGAAGATAGGCATTAACAGATATAGGATGGTCTCGCTAGATGGTGTCTTATTTGAAAAAAGTGGTGCAATACATGGAGGCTTCAGGAGAAAGGATGCTTTAATTGGTTTTAAGGAAGAAACATTTGACGAACAGATAGATGAAATAAAGAGCAAGATAAACACTTTTGAAAGCAAGATAAGCAAGCTTGAACCAGAACGCGAAAAGAGTTCTGATGAGATTTCGCTGCTTCGCGGAAGAGTTTTTGATTTTGAAGAACAGCTTAAGAAATACGAGGAAGTTGACTTAAGCAAATTTGATATTCTACAGACTGAAATCAAGAAAAGGGAAGACGACCAGAAAAAGCTTTGGGAACAGGTAAAGGAACTTCCTAAGAAAGTTGCTAAAGAAGTGCTTGATAAACTTGATGCACGAATCAAGAAAAAGCGTGAAGAACTTACAGTATTGGAAGGCCAGAAACAAGGTTCTGATCTTGAACTGCAGATTATTGAACGCGATATAAAACGTACAAAAGAATTGTTAAAAGGATTTGAAAAGGAACAGATTTCTTTCAGGCAAAGGCTTAACGATAACGAAAAAGAGCTTAAGGTGGCTGAAAAATCGCTTGAATCGAAGCTCGAGGAAGAAAAGAAGTTCCACGGAAAACTTAAGGAACTTTATGAAAAGCGAAACAACATAATGGACGTTACAAAGAAACTTGAGATTGAAAAAGTAAAAATCGAGACACAGATTGATAATATGCGAAAACAAGCCCAGGAGTTCCAACTAAAACTTGCGGAAATAACAGCTAAACTTGAAGGAAAGAAAGCTGCACTGGAAGAATTTAAGGGAATTGACGTAGGGAAGGTTAAAGAACGTGTAGAAGAGCTTAACAAACAGATAATAGAATTTGAAGCAAAAATCGCAGAATTCGGTCCTGGCGTCAATATGATGGCGCTTGAAAAGTACAAGGAAGTCGAAAACGAATATAATTCTCTTAAAGAACGTTCTGACAAACTAAACAGCGAAAAAGAAGAGCTTCTTCATGTGATGGACGAAATCGAATCCCAGAAAAATGAGACATTTATTGTTACTTTTAACAATGTCGCAAAGAATTTTGCGAAGAACTTTGGGATACTTTCTCCTAATGGAAGCGGACAACTGGTTTTAGAAAACCAGGAAAATCCGCTTTCAGGCGGGGTTGACATAATAGCACGACCTGGTGGAAAAAAGATGGTCAGCTTGCGTTCAATGAGTGGTGGAGAAAAAACCCTTACAACCCTTGCATTCATTTTTGCTGTCCAGGAATACAACCCATCCCCGTTTTATATAATGGACGAAGTTGATGCTGCCCTGGACAAAGAAAATTCAGAACGATTGGGTATCCTTCTTACAGAATATTCAAAAAAATCCCAGTTCATTGTGATAACACACAACGACTCAATAACCGCGCAGGCAGACAATGTCTACGGCGTGCATATGAATGAACTTGGAGAATCGCACATAATCGGGATAAAGCTTCCTGAGAAGTAATTATTTGAACTGGCACTTGAAACTCTTACATCCGCAGGTTTTTGCAGGTTGTGTTTCATTAAGGAAAGAACAAAGTTTGTCCGGGCACTGCCACCATCCCATGTCAGTTGAATCGCAGCGGTAAGTGCAACATACTTTCTGTACATGGCAGTTAAAGTTGGCAATGCACGGTGTCGAGGGGATTACATTCGGTCCAAAAATATAAACGCCGAGTATTAACAATACTACAATTACAATTATGGCAAATGCCATTCCCCCAAGGAATTCAAAAAGCCCCAATTTGTTCATTTTTCTTTCCCAACTTTTCTTTTCCAAGGTTTTCTTTTCTAAAGAAAAGCTTAAATGGGCCCGCCCGGATTCGAACCGGGGACCGCTCGGATTTTGAAACCCTTCTTTTCCCAAGGCTTTTCTTCGGGAAGAAAAGGCTTCGTCAACCGAGCGCCATAACCGCTAGGCCACGGACCCAATAGAAAACACCAGCAATTACAGACATTTAAAAGTTTTTCTAACAGGTTATGTTTAACTTTTTGCCGCCCTTCGCTGGTCAATTGTATGCTTTATGTTGTTTGACTTGACAAGCTCTTCTAGGATTTGTTTTGACTCAAGTAATTTTTTGGTTGGGACTTTGCCGTTCCACTCCCAATCAAACCTTTTTGTTTTAATGTAGTAAATGTTCTGAATTTTGTAACAAGGTGACATAAACAAAAAATTGCTCTTAGCTATATACCAGTCCTCTGGAAACGCAACATATATTGCCTCTGGGTTCTCAAATCTACTGAGCGCTGGAATTCTATCCACAATGTAGAGCAATCTGTTTTGGCGAAGTCCTGGCTTTTGGAATGCGTCAAACTTTTCAGATGATAGATGTTTTTCCTTACCTTTGGTTGGTTTGGCGGCCTTTGTTGTTTTTCCAGATGTTTCAAATTCCAGCAGTCTTCTTAATTCAGAGTTCATTCCCTTTGTGCTATCAGCTATATCTGCGGTGTGTCCGCATATGACGTCAGCGCAGGCAGTTATTCCATATTCCTTGACAGCTTCGATTACTGTATAGCCATCGCCGACAATTTTCCTCCCGTTTATCCTTGAATAATCTGGCACGCATACCACCTCTTTATTAAATCAAATTACCGTTTAATCATACTCATTACTAAAACAACGTTCTTCCCTTTGCACCATCTGTAAATTAACGGATTTAGCTTTTCTGCCGATTTTGGTATCTTTAAATCATAAAATTGAAGATTTTTAACTCGGTTCTTTAGTGCTTTCTTAAAATCTCCCTTGTCTATTCTGTAACTTACAATGCCAACTTTTATTTCGCCTTTAACAAACGGTGCTATTGTTTTCTTTTTACCAATAAAATCTGGATGCATTGTTGAGATTACAATTTTTCCCTTAGGGTTGCAAACCCTTAACATCTCTGACAACGCTTTCTTATAATTTTTTACATGGTCAATTGCCAAGTTACTGATAACAATATCAAAAACATTGTTCCTGTATGGCATTTTAAGCATGCTTGCGATTCTGTATTCAATCCCAAACCTCTTGCTTTTTTTTCTTGCAACCCTTAGCATTCCTTTTGAGATATCAATTCCATGAACCTCTGCCCCTTTTTTAGCAAGTGTTACGGTATATCTTCCAGTACCGCAGCCAACATCTAAAATATTTTTTCCTTTGACATTCCCAATCAATTGGATTATCTTTTTACCCTCTGCTGCAAATGCTAGATTTGAAGGGCCCTCATAAATTTTCGAAATGATGTCATAGCCTTTTGCCGTTTCCATCTTTTTGATTTTCGGCTCCCCAAGGCTCCACATCTCAAACTGTTCAGTTATTCTTACGTTCGAAGAATTTGCTAATCTGGCCGCGCTTGTAATGAGCCTTGCAAGATTCCATCTCATAAGTTCCTGAAATCCTTTCCACCTCATAAGTTCCTGAAACCCCTTTGTTTTGGTTTTTCCCTGTTGGTAAAGTCTGACCGCTTTAGAAATTTCATTAAATTTTTCTTTTAAACTTTCGAAATCCCTTTTAATCCCCCTGGGCTTACTATGTTTTTGTTTTTGTATTTCTTCAATTGTTACCATGACATTATGTCCCTTCCTGGTATGCGGTAGTATATTTTTCCTGTTCAGGTGTGAGTTTGTCTATTGCTATCCCCATTGTTTCCAATTTTATGCTCGCGACTTCGTGGTCCTGCTCTTCAGGTATCTCATAAACAATCGGTTTCAGTTTGCCTTTGTTCTTGAAAAGATAAAGCATCGACATTGTCTGGTTAGCGAAACTCATGTCCATAACTTCAGAGGGATGTCCTTCAGCAGCTGCGAGATTAACAAGCCTTCCTTCTGCAAGCAGGTAGAGCCGCTTTCCGTTCTTCAGTTTATATTCTTCATTGTTCGGCCTTATCTCCCTCTTGCTTTTTGATAACTGTTCTAGTTCTGGAATATTAATTTCCACATTGTAATGTCCGGTGTTGCAAATTATAGCTCCGTCCTTCATTTTTTCAAAATGTCGTTTTGTTATTACGTCTTTCATTCCTGTTGTTGTTATGAAAATGTCGCCAATTGCTGCAGCTTTGTCCATTGTCATTACCTGGTATCCTTCCAGCCTTGCCTTTAATGCAGCTATTGGATTTACCTCTGCTATTATAACATCTGCACCAAATCCTTTTGCCCGCATTGCAACGCCTCTCCCGCAATGCCCATATCCTGCCACAACAAAATTCTTTCCTGCAATGAGCACAGAGGTTGTACGTATTATACCATCAATCGAGGATTGTCCTGTACCGTAAACATTGTCAAAATCCCATTTTGTTTCTGCATCATTTACAGCTACCAAAGGATAAAGCAGTTTACCATCTTTTGCCATTGCCCGTAACCTGTGGATTCCTGTTGTTGTTTCTTCGGTCCCGCCTATTATGTCTTTAGCAAGTTCAGGATGTTTGTTATGAACCGTAAATATCAAATCTGCGCCATCATCCAGGGTTATGTTCGGTTTTATCTTAAGTGTTTGCTCAATACACCAGTAAAATTCGTCTGTGCTAAGTCCTCTCCAGGCAAAAACGCTTGTTCCAGTAGCTGCAAGTGCTGCTGCAATATCGTCCTGTGTGCTGAGCGGGTTACAACCAGACCATGAGACTTCTGCACCAAGTTCCTTTAATGTTTCAATAAGAACAGCTGTTTCTTTTGTAACATGCAAACAGCCGGCTATTCGTGCACCTTTTAGCGGCTTTTGCTTGCCATATCTTTGTCTTAGCGCCATAAGAACTGGCATCCGCGATTCTGCCCATTCTATCTTTTTTCTTCCCTGTTCTGCAAGCCCAATATCCTTAATTTTATGATCCATTTTCACACCCCAATATTTGATTTCGCGAACCCTTCTTCCACAAATGCTTCTTCGCAAGAAGGATGTTACGCCAGGGCTGGGATTCGAACCCAGGCCCCCTTTCGGGGACTAGCTACCTGCAGATTTCTTCCGTAAACGCTTCTTTCACGAAAGAAGGGTTTAGCAGGCTAGCGCATTAACCACTCTGCCACCCTGGCACAACTTTTCCAATACCGTTAGCTTTTAAATATTTTCTAAAAAGGAGATATTATATTCTCAAAACAACTTAAACGTGCCATGATTAACATAACCCAACTTGTGGTTGCTATCAAAAAAACACTTGAAGTAATAATGGACCGCTGGGAAGCTATACCTTTCTTAAAATTAAAGCAGTCAAAAATACCTAAAAGTGAATTTTACAGCACATTGGGCAGTTTTTATGGCCGCATACATTCTCAGGAATTTGATTATGCCCAGATTGAAAGACTTGAAAGTCAGTTCAGGGCATTGGCTAAATTCATAAATTCTAATTCAAGACAGATAACATTAGCTTGGGGCAAGGAAGAATACGGCAAGTTGTCAAAAAATATAACTGAAATAATAACGGCGTTTGAGATGCTAAAGAAATATTATAGTGTGTTCTTCAAGTTAATCCTTCTCGAAAGAAACAAGATTGTCACGCTTATGCTTGAACTTGGAGTCCATGTAAAACCAGAAATAAAAAACGTGTATATCAAATACGCTGACCCGAACTTTATTGGCTGCTATCGTCCAGGTGGTACAATGATATTCTCAATTAGTTCATGTAGTGAATATCCGCAAAAGATATTACATATCGTAGCTCACGAACTTGCCCATTCAATGCAGCCGACACTTAGATGGGAAACATCACTTAATCCGGTACAGTTAATGCACCTAAAAGCAGAAATTGAAGTTGGATTTGAACTTTTACTTAAAGTATTTAATCTGATTATCAAAGGTTATAACTGGCATCTGTTCCCTGAGTTACGGGCATTTAACATAAACCTAAAAAGAGTTCCGCTGCTTCCTGAAAATGTTCTTGGAGAACTCAAAAATGAACTTGAAGGATATCATATCGAAAAAGAACCTAACTTTAATCGGATACAGAATGTTTTCATTGCTTGTCTTAGAGAGTTTAGTAAAAATCTTAAAATTGCCAACAGAATCCTTTCTTTTAAATCAAAAATGGATCCAGATGCAAGAGCATTATTAGAATGTATAAGAGAAGGTCAAAGTAAAATTGCGAAATTTGGCAACGAATTGATAATCATTTTTGCCAAAACAAAAAAACACGCACACGAATTAATAAATTATGACCCAAACAGAAAAATAAGAGAGGGTTTTGCAACAGTTATTGAATATCTTTATGCAAAAAAATACAATATTCCTGGAGTTGAAGCGGCAATACCTTCTTTATATTTACCAAGTGCGACCAGGGCATATGTTCTTTACATGGAAGATCCCGCTATCCTAAAGGGGATATTTGTTGGAACTCAGGGTGCTTCTTCTACTTGGCAAAATATTGCAGTTGGATTAGACAAATTAAGCAGGGAATTTGCAACAATAGATTTCAAAACTGGGGCAAAAGTTTAAAAATAAAAAGAAGAAAAAGTTACAAAAGTTTACTCAGCATATACCTCTCCAAGAACCGTGTACATGAATACTCCAACGATGAATATTCCTATCATTGCTCCAATCACAGGTATCAAACTCAAGATTGCTGAGATTATTGATCCAATCACAATCACGATTATCCAATTAAGGATAAATGACCCTCTGAATGCTGTTCTCGTTACTTCGCCGAAGTTAAATGCTTCACCGAACTTTTCTGTGTCTGCGAATCTTAGTACTGCTGCAGTTGACACAAGTGCAAAAATAATTGCCACAACCAATAGAGCAAATAAATAGACACCAAGTCCCATTATTGCTCCAAGAATTGCTGCTGGCAGACTTAAAACTGCAAGCCCTTCAACTGCTGGTACTGTCATAAATCCTAGGAATACTAAAATCCCTAAAACTATCAACACAGGTATCATGTAAACAATGCCGACGATAGCTGCTAAGATTCCGTTTATGAACAACGAACCAAAATCCTTCCATTCAGGAAGCTCCATCCTGCCTTTCATTGCTGTGCTTGCTATTTTAAGCAAGTATCCAGATGTAAGCAAGTTAACTATAGGTATTATACTCAATATTATACCAATTGTAAGCTTCCCTAAGTCAGAAAACGGTCGTTTTATTGCTTCTGCATAATCAACCATTACCTCACCTCTTACTTTAATTATAAGTTTGTATTATTTAAATTTATACAAACGGGCAGACACGTCTGAACCTGGAATATCAGGACATAAACAGTCCTTAGGCCTTTTCTCCACCCCGGATCCCAATAGCACGTAATATTTTGTTTAGGGCTGCTCCATTCCTGGCCTGACCCGATTCACAGAATAATACATCCACTAGGGCGAGGCTTCGCAGATACAACCTGAGCTTGATTTATATCCCAATAAGCCGCATTCAGACTCACCCCGCCGTGAAGCTGGTTTGCGGTCACAGGGAACAGCTAACTCCCCGGCTATGCCTGCCCAAATTACTCTAACAGATGTAGCTTAAAAAAGTTTTGGAAAATAAAAAAAGAAAAATTAAGCTGAGAGTGTCTCAGCTGTGAATATCTTTATTCTTCTTGATGTTGCATTTGCTTCTGTTCCAATAAGATATTCTATTTTTGAGAATTCTACAAACCTGACAATGTCTGGTGTTACTGGCCCGTCCATTATCACGGCATTTACCTCAGGCAGGTTTTTTATTGTTGCTTCAAGCTCTTTTGTTGGCACTTTTCCAAGTATGTTCAGGCCTTCATCGAGCAGATAAGCTCCTCTTGTACCTGTGAGCTCGTCAAGCATTGTGCTGAACTTTTTTGCCATTTCAGGACTAAGCTTTGGAACCGGTGCCCTGTACGGTTGTTCTCTGTGTTCGTAGCGGTCAAATCTTCGTTCGCCATATTGCGGACGTGGTTCAAATGGTCGCTGCTCGAATTGCCTTGGTTCTGTAAATGGTCGCTGCTCAACTGGCTTTGGTTCAACAATAGTCGGTTTTGCTTCTGCCTGTGCTGCAGTATACTTTTTGTTAAAATCAATTGTGTGTCCGTTCATTGCTTTTGTTTCCTCAAAGAACTGGTCTGGCGGAACTCTTGCCCTAAGGCATTTGTTAATCTCTTTTTGCGTAAGTTCCTCAACCTCTTTTCCAGATGGTGCTCTTGCAACAAAATCCAATTCTCCAACTGTCACAAGTTCCTTAACAATAAGGACGCCTCCTCTGTCTCCGTCAACAAATGCTGTTGTTGTCTTTTGCTTTGAAAGATCTGCAACAGACTTTGGCACAGAAGTTCCATTCAAGCCAACTACGTTCTTGAAACCGTTTTTAAGAAGCGCAATCACATCTGCCCTTCCTTCTACAATGATCAGTTCTTCTGATTCTGCAATTCCTGGTCCTGCGGGAAGTCTCTCTGGTCCATATTCAGCAATCGCTAATGCTCTCACTGCGTCTTTTATCTCGTCCATAAGTTCTGCTGATTCTGGTCCTTGCCCGATTGTCTTCCTTAAGAGCTCTTTTGCCCTTTCAATCACATATTCTCTCTTGCTCACTCTAACATCTTCGATGTTTTCAACATGAAGCCTGGCATTACATGGCCCTATGCGTTGGATTGTCTCCATTGCACTTGCTACTATAGCTGTTTCAGCCATGTCAAGCGAAGAAGGAATAATAATTGTTCCCTTGGTTTTTCCACTTTTTGTGTCAAGATTAACCTCAATTCTTCCTATTCTGCCGTTTTTCTGTAATTCTCTTAATTCCAATTCTGTTCCTAACAACCCTTCTGTCTGGCCAAAAATTGCGCCAATTACATCAGGTTTGTCAACTACCCCGTCAGCCGTTATCTCAGTGTGAATGATATATTTGGCCGATACAGGTGAAATTTTACCCATAATATCGCCTCCAGCGAAGCTACAGCGAGAAAAAGTCTAAAGACTTAACTTGGTTCATATCCCATTCTAATTTGATATTATCCCCAATTTAATATCTAGTTTATTTTTCATCCTTTGTTATGAAAATGATTTGAATTTTGATTGTTTGACTATTTTCTCGCTATAAACTTTTAATTTTGATTTTTTATGATCGGTATGAGCATGATGGCCCGTAACTATCCGAGTTTCATGTGCACCTATTACAGGGCTAATCCGTCGGGACCTTCACGGGCCTTTATCACAAAGGTTGCGGTTGCATTCACATTAGACGCGAAACGCGAATATCTTGCAACTCACCGGCCTCGGTGATTCACGCCTTGCCACTTTATTTAATGAAGTATTCATTTATAAATATTCGCCCTTTATAAGAGAATTATTTACAATATGGTAAATAATTAGTTATCCACTTGATAGCTTAACCCAGTAGCAGCATATGCCCTTTTTGCAAGTGAAAATCCAGCCTGTGGGTCATTTTTTGGCACCAGAAATCCAGTAAAAATGGGTGTTTGGTGTATCACACAGAGGATTTCCCTTGTTTGTTTTGATATTATATAGTAAGTCCCAAGCATAAAGCCACCTCTGAAACTAACCATTTCCTCTTGCTTGCCTATTTCTAGAATATTCTCAAGTAACTTAATTGGCGCTGAAAAACCAAGTTTTGTCCCCCTTTTGACCTTATATGCGACAAAACCCTCTGGTATGTCTCCCTTACCCGTATCAACTTTTTCAAAGATAACGTCTGCCATCAGGATTACATGAAGCGTTGCATGTTAAAGAATGCCTTTACTTCGCCTTCTACGAAATAGTAATCTTCTGTAAGCTTCTTTTTGAGGTTATTGAAGACTTCCCTGTAAATATGGACATCATAAATGTCCCTGAAAAACTTAAGTATTGGATTGCTCGACCACAGGTTTTTCCAGTCAAGTTCTATTTTACCCTTTAGTTCAAGTTCTACATCTGCAAAATCCTTTGTAGTGGGCTGCCCGTTTATCACAACCTGCTCTTTTTTAATCCCGACTATCAGGGTTTTGCACCACATGTTAAATCGTGCATAATCATCTATTACCCTGTAACATGTCCAGAAAAGCTCCAGTTCCACAGGCTCTCCATCTGGCCCAACTTTTTGCCTGTAGTTTATTTCCTCAACTTCGTATCCCCTGCCACGGAAAGTATCATAAAGAAAATCATAGTAAGCGCCGAGGTCATAAATCCCCTTGTGTTTTGCTCGTCCGCCTAATATTGAAATGGTTTCCATGTATCATAAAATAAAGGACTGCGATTATTAATGTTTTCCTTTACATGAAACGTTGCATATTAAAGAATGCCTTTGCTTCGTTTTCAATTGTGTGCATATCTGTTGCTGCTTTTTGTTTCCATGTGTCAAATGTTGATTTATAGAAATAAACATCATAAATGCCTTTAAGGAATTTCAATAACGGATTAATCTCCCATCGGTTCTCATAATCAGTTATTATCATGACTTTCAATTCCATCTCAACATTGCCTTTGTTTTTTGTTGAAGGTATCCCGCCTATCTGTACCTGTACTTTTTCAAGTTCAGAAATTGATAGTTTCATCCAGATTTTGAATTGTGAGTAATCATCAACTTTTTTGAAGTTGTTCCATTCAATCGCAATTACATCTCCGTCTGGTTTTTTCTTTGTTGTATATTTTGCTTCTTCAACATCATACCCCAATCCGCTGAAAAGGTCATACATCAGTCTATAAAAATCATCCATCGAGAAAATACCCGAATATCCTACCCTTGCCTTTGTTACTAATATTTCTTCTGCCATTATTCTCGCCTAAACCTAAGTCTTGAAGAGGGTTGTAGAATCTTAAGTTTTTCGATTAGTATATCCATCAGCCCTGGACTTACCCCAAGTATGTCTTTTTCTGATATGTATCCTACAATTTTCCCGTTTTCTAATACAGGTACTCTTCCTATTCTGTTGTCATTCATGACTTTTGATATCTTCCGTAAATCATCATCTGAATTTACAGTTACGGGGTTCTTTGTCATTACATCTCCAATCTTGGTTTTCTTTGTACTTAATCCTTTTGAAAGAACCCTCCTCAATACGTCTCCCTCAGTAAGTATGCCAACCAGTTTTCCCTTGTCAACAACCAGCATTCCGCCTATCCTTTTTTCAGCCATCCTCTTGATTGCGCTTAACAGCCTTGTGTCAGAACTAACAAAGGTCGGATTCCTGGCCATTATATCTTTTGCACGTACTCCATATTTCATAAGCTATCAAAGGGAATTTAGCTTAAAATACTTTATGTTAGAATTATCTTATTCTTAGTGCGTCAAGGTTCCTTGGAGCACTTGTTTCTACTCTTATCATTTTATGCAATGTTGAAGCCATATCAAGACATTTATTGCTTTCACCATGCACCATTATTATTTTCCGCGGCTTTGGTTCAAGCTTCTTAACAAAACCAATTAGTTGGTTCCTGTCTGAATGCCCTGAAAGTCCTTCGACTGAAAAAACATCTAGCGCAATTTCAGTCATCTCTATTTTTCCGCTAAATGTTTCAATCGGCACCTGTTTCTCCCCTCTCTGCACCCTTCTGCCTAATGACCCTTCTCCTTGATAAGAAACAAAAACTACTGCATTTTTCTTATTTGGCGCAAAATTCCTGAAATATTCCACTGATGCTCCGCCTGTAAGCATACCTGAAGTTGCAATTACCAAACAGGGTTTTTTACTTGCAATTAACTCAGCTCTTTCATCTTGTGAACCAACTCTTATAAAAATGTTTGAAACAAACGGGTTCTTGTCCTGTCCAAATATCTGTTTCTTCACATCGCGATTCATGAATTCAGGATAAGTTGTGTGTATTGCAGTAACATCCCATACCATGCCGTCAACATAAACTGGTACTTCTGGAAGTTTTCCTTCTCTTATTGCTTCCTCAACAATCAGCATTATGTCCTGCGCTCTTCCGACTCCAAGCACGGGAATCAGAACTTTTCCTTTTTTGTCTATTTTGTCCCTGATTGTATTTATTAAGAATTCTTCGCATTCCTGTCTGGACGGCTGCACGTCTTCTGCCGCACCATAAGTTGATTCCATCATCAGTGTTTCCAATCGCTGGAAAGTTGTTAAAGCTGGTTCTAACAATTTGGTTCTGTTATATTTGAAATCTCCTGTATAAAGGAAATTGTGAAATCCTTCTCCGATGTTAAAATGTATCATCGAAGAACCGAGAACATGTCCTGCGTTATGCAATGTTAATCTCACATCAGCCGCAATGTCAGTTACTTCGTCAAAATCCAAAGTTATTGAATTCTTGACCATTTCTTTTATTTCTTTGCTTGTATAATCCGGTTTTCTTCCTTCCCGCTGCACAACATCAACATAATCAAGCTGGAGTAATGTCATTATGTCCCTTGTCGGTTCGGTGCAGTAAACCGGCCCTTTGTAACCATATTTGTAAAGCAGCGGTATACATCCGCAGTGGTCCAAATGCGGGTGTGAAACAATTACGGCGTCTAGTTTGTTTATGTCAAATTCTGGTGCATCAAAATGCGGATACATAAACTCAGTTGACGCAACATTTAACCCGCAATCAATCATAATATTTGATAACGGTGTCTGTAACATGAAGCAGCTTCTTCCGACTTCTCTTGCGCCACCAAGACAGGACAGCCTTATCCAGTATTTTGAATCACGCGTCCATTTTGTCAGATAAATTTTCCTTCCGATTTTATCCATGAATTCTCTTCGGTATTCAGAATTTTGAAAAAGAGTATGACGAATTGTTTTTATCAGTTCAGACTTAATTACCGGCGCTCTTTTGACTTTTGGAACCCAGAGTGTTTGATTGAGGATTTCGTTCATTACTTTTCCTTCTTTGCCGATCACAAGTCCTGGCTTCTCTGCTTCGATTATTACGATTGAACGCTTGTAGTCAAACCACGCTTCTCCAAGTCCGGCTTCTTTGGGAACAATTTTATCGATTATTTCCTGCGTTTCTTCAGGAGGTGTAAGCATTCCCGGATCCATTCGTAGCTCTATCCTTTTCTTAACTTTGTTAACGATGTTCCTGATTATCTCTTTTGAATCCAGAAAGAATTCTCTGTTCTTTGTATAGAGAACTATGTTTGCTCCCTCGTAAAGAACATCCTCGATCTGTGCTTCATTTGGTAATTCCTTTTTTATTTCTGAAACTACATCTCCATTTTTCATTTAAATCACGAGAATTTCAATTAAATTTTTTGTATTTCTTCTTTTGACAGCTTTTTTGTACCTTTTTCGTTTATGACCCAAATATCAATTCCGTCGCCTGTTGCTATGTCTCTTGCAAGTGCCGCTTTCATTGATCTTAATGCAAGTTTTAATCCATCCTTTAGTTCCATCTTTTCTTTGTAACTGTCTTCTAGCACTCCGAATGCAAATACACTACCGCTTCCTGTTGATGTGTAGTTATCAAAAAGCAACGAACCGCTAGGGTCGAGCGAACCTAAATGATAACCATCTTCGTCAGATCCGGCCAATAAAAGCTGAACATAAAAGTTATAGGGTCTTTGACCGAACAAAATATTTGAAAGTAATGTTGCTGCTGCCTTAACGCTGACTCTCCTTTGTCTTCTTATCTCATAAAGCTCCATTTCTGCTTTAAGGTACTTCGCCAGCATTTGTGCGTCCCCTACAAGTCCCGCAGTTGTCATTGCAATCCTATCGGTTATTGAAAGAATTTTTTCTACAGTCTTGCTAGCAACCATATAACCCATGCTAGCACGTTTGTCTGCGGCTAAAATTACGCCGTCATTACAAATAATCCCTATAGTTGTCGTTCCATGTCTTGAATTTTCATTTGGTATATCCATAAACCTCGCCACCAAAAATCAGAAGGCATGAAATCAAAAGCACAACTGATATTTATAAAGGTTTTGCTCCATTTGTATTGTTTTCTATTTTAATTTCGTCGAGATCCGCTTCTAATGCACCAATTTCAGCCGACCCAATCAGGGGCTCAAGAGTCCTGACTATTCGTTGATCTGCAAGCTCTTTTTCACTTGACAGGTCAAACATCGGCAAAATCTGTGTTACAACCATTGGCCCTACATCGCGTACGTGTTTTCCTATTGCTTTGATATATTGGTTAACAATCTCTTGTGGTATCTTATACATAAGAAACACCTAATATGATTTTGCAAAATAAACCATGTGTTTTGCGGGTTTTCCGCATATTGCACATTTTCCTTTTGCCTCGATTCCAAACGGCATACCTACTGATTTTGCTCCTGTTTCTTCCTTGACGTTGTCCTCGCACTTTTCATCCCCGCACCATGAAGCCAAAACCCTGTTTCCTTCAACAAGTTTCTTTATTTCATCAAATGTCTTTGCATTTTTTGTGCGCTCTTCAAGGAACTTCTTTGATTTAGAATACAATCTCTCATTCATTTGATCCAGCTCATTCACTATTGTCTTCTCAAGTTCAGACACATTAACTGAAACTTTCTCTCCTGTGTCTCGTCTTACCAATACAACCGACTTCTTTGCAATGTCCCTTGGCCCAATCTCTATCCTTAATGGAACTCCCTTTAATTCCCACTCATTGAATTTCCATCCGGGGGTATAATGTTCCCTGTCATCCAGATTAACTGAGAACTTACCTGAAATTTTTTCAAAAAGATTCTTTGCTTCCGTTAAAACCTTTTTTTTGTCTTCATCTTTGTAAATTGGGACTATAACAACTTGTATTGGCGCAAGTTTTGGAGGCATGATAATCCCTTTATCATCTCCGTGTACTGCAAACATTACTCCAAGCATTCTTGTTGTAATTGCCCATGTATTCTGCCATACATATTCAGACTTTTCGTTTTTATCCAAGAATTTTATGTCAAATGCTTTTGCAAAGTTTTGTCCATCAAAATGAGCGTCTGGACCTTGTATCATTTTTCCATCAGGCATCATATATTCAATTGATGTTGTATAAACTGCCCCAGCAAATTTCTCTTTGTCTGTTTTCTTTACTTTTGTTCCCTCAAGCGCCATATATTCTTTTACAATGTTGTAGTACATATCAAGAATATCTCTGACTTCTTTTTCTGCTTCATCCCTTGTTGCAAAAACAGTATGCCCTTCGTTCCAGAGGAATTCTCTTCCTCTTAGAAAAAGTTTTGGATGTTTGAATTCCCATCGCACAACATTGTTCCATAAGTTTAATCTCAATGGCAAGTCCTTATATGACTTTATCCATTTTGAATAAGAAGGATAGATTATTGTCTCGCTAGTTGGTCTTATAGCCAACCGTTCGTCAAGTTTTGACCCGCCTGCTTCGGTTACCCATGCAACTTCAGGAGTAAATCCCTTCAGATGTTCTTCTTCTTTCTTAAGATAGCTCTCTGGAATAAAAAGTGGGAAATACGCGTTTTGAACACCCATTTTCCTTAGTTTTGAATCAACCAGGCATTTGATTAGCTCCCATACAGCATAACAATATGGCCTGTAGATTATGCATCCGCTTACTTTCGAATAATCAGCAAGTTCTGCCTTTTGTATTACCTCAGGATACCATTCCTCAAGGTTTTCTTTTTTTGCCTGTAATGCTTGTGTTAACTTTTCCTTTCCCATAGTAGATTAGAAAACTATATTTAATCTTATAATGTTTTCTAAAGAGGTGATTAAAATCAAAAAAATACTTGTTTGTAGTGCATGGCCATATGGATATTCTATACCACATTTGGGTAACTTGATGAGTTCAATGTTATCTGGGGATGTTTTCGCGAGATTTTACAGGATGCGCGGACATGATACTCTTTATGTTTCCGGTACAGACATGCATGGGAGCAAGGCAGAGTTTGAAGCGATGAAGCGAAAAACGACTCCTGAAAAAATAACAAATGGTGTTCATGAAAAGATAAAGGAACTGCTTAAGGAATTTGGCATAGAATTTGATAATTACACAAGTACTGAATCACCAGTCCATAAGGAATTTGTAAACGAGGTTTATCAACAGATGGACGAGCATGGATACATTTTTTCAAAAGATGAAAAACGTGCTTTTTGCACAAATTGTAAGATATTCCTTTCAGACGCTTTTATAGAAGGAACTTGCCCTAAATGTAAGGCAAAAAACGCAAAAGGTAACCAGTGTGATGCCTGCAGTTCATTACTCGAACCAGAAGAACTGATTGAACCTGTGTGTGTAGTTTGTAGCAAGAACAAGATTGAATTTCGTACCACAACAAACTGGTTCCTTGACCTGGCGAAACTTGAACCATTAATAACAAAATATGTTGACGGCCATCCAGAATGGAAAGGTAATGTAAAGCACTTTACTGCAAACCTTCTGAAAGGCGGGCTCAAACCCAGGGCAATTACCCGCGATTTGAAATGGGGAATTCCTGCACCATTTGATGGCGCAGAAGACAAGGTAATCTATGTCTGGGCAGAAGCTGCATTAGGATATGTTTCTGCAACAAAAGAACACACAAAGGACTGGACAAAGTTTTGGTTTGGGGATAATGTAAAACAAATCTACACGATGGCAAAAGACAATATTCCGTTCCATACAATACTTTTCCCGGGACAATTAATTGCTTCTGGAGAAAAATATCATCTACCTGACCAGATAGCTGCAACTGAATATCTCAATTGGGAAGGCGGGAAGAAATTTTCGAAGAGCAGGAATGTCGGCATTTATATTGATGAAGCATTAAAACTGCTTCCAGCTGAGTACTGGAGATTTTACCTGCTTTACGACAGGCCAGAAGGAAAAGATGCGAACTTCTCCTGGAGCGAGCTAGACAAGGCAGTTAACCAGGTTTTGATTGCAGACTTTGGAAACTTTGTAAACAGAACAATAACTTTGCTCCACAAGTTCTACGAAGGAAAGGTTCCTGAAGCAGAGCTTGATGAAGAGGATTACAATGTCTGGGATAATGTTAGCAAAACTGAAGAACATGTTATAACGCAACTCGAAGATGGAAATCTGCGCGAAGCGCTCAATGAAATAATAAAACTGTGCAAGGTTGGAAACGGCTTCCTACAGAAACGTGAACCCTGGAAAAATGAAGAACACAGGGCAACCACACTTTATGTCTGCACACAGCTTATGAAGTCAATTGCGGTAATGTTTTATCCGTTTATACCTACAGTCTCAGAAAAAGTCTGGCATTTGCTTAATATTAATGAAAAGATTGTTTGGAATGAGATTGGAGAAAAACTCGAAGCTGGGCATGCAATACAAAAGCCAGAACTAATTATCCAGAAAATAGACATTACTGAAGTAAAAAAGGCATACGAGAAGATGAAAAATGATAAGCTTTGACGAATTCAAAAAAATAGAATTAAAAGTCGGCACAATAATTTCTGCAGAAAAACATCCGAATGCAAATAAGCTTTACATATTGAAAGTTGATTTGGGGGAGGAAAATCCTCGCCAGCTTGTTGCTGGAATTGCCAAATTTTACTCATTAGAGGAATTAGAAAACAAAAAAATAATTGTAGTGGCAAATCTTGAACCTGCAAAGCTGCGTGGTGTTGAGTCCAATGGCATGCTTTTAGCAGCAGAAGACGATGAAAACAATGTAGTTCTTCTTACAATCGAAAAAGAAATGAAAAATGGTTCTTTGGTGCGCTAATTCACTAAAAAGTGAACTGCTTTATAAGGAATTTCTACTTCATGATATATATGTTGTAACAAATATTAACTTATATATCACAACTGCGTTCACAATTCTACATTAAACACGTTGGTGGAACAAAAATGAGTGACGAAGAACAGCAAACCGAAGAAGATGAAAGCGGATTTTCATTCACAAGGCAATTTACTTTAGGTGAATATCCTTCAGCAGAATCGCAACATAGCGATTAAAGTGAGGTGAATCTACTTCTCGAGCCCGTTAGGGCATTTCTTAAACTTTATTTCTTAGATTTAGCATAATTTTTTGCTTTTTCGTAAAGTTCCTTACTTCTGTAAGACAATCCGGTTTCTGGTAAGAAATTTTTCTTGACTTCATCAAAAAACTTAACACCAGCTTCACCGCTGTATTCCTTTGCTTTTTTAGCAAGTTTCTCAATCTCTTCTTTTTTATAACCACCCCACAAAAGTGGCTGAGGTTTGAACTTTGCTGCAATCTCCAGCGATTTTCTTTCCACTTCTTGGACTGTTGTATCATGATAAAAGGGTATTCTAATAGTCGCCATTGACTTCTCAATGTCACAAACTTTTTGGGCAATTTTTTTATTCTCATCAGAAAGCGTATCATAATCAATTCTTATATATGCGATACTGTTCCCTTCTTTTCTAAAATCTTTTCCGCTTGCTCCGCTATCAATAGTTTTCACATTTTTATCATAAAGTTCTTCGCATGCCTTAAGCAAAGGTTTCTCAATAAGGTCCTTAAGCTTGTTTTTATCTGTTATTTCTGTTGGACATTCTTCTACAGGCTTTACATCTACTATCGTTTCTAAACCTTCTTTCTGTTTGTTCATAACAGATAGAAAACTAGTTTTGGATAAATAGTTAACGACTGGCCCGGCTGAGATTTGGACTCAGGACCTCACGGTTATCAGCCGTGCGCTCCACCAGGCTAAGCTACCGGGCCAATAAACTGAAAACGGAATCAAATACTTATAAAGTTTCTTAAATAGCCATAGTTAATAAAAGAAAGTTTTTAAATTACAAAAAAGGACTAATCAATAAGGGTAAGCGGGGAATTATTATGGCAAAATACTTGTTCACATCAGAAAGCGTAACCGAGGGTCACCCCGACAAAATTTGTGACCAAATCTCAGATGCGGTTCTTGATGCGATGTACCAGCAGGACCCGCAATCAAGGGTTGCTGTAGAATGTTTAACTACAACAGGATTGATTGTTGTAGCTGGGGAAGTAACCACAAATGCAACAGTTGACATCCAAAATGTTGCAAGACAAACAATAAAGAAAATTGGTTACGATAAACCCGAGTATGGTTTTGATTTTGAGCATTGTGCTGTTCTTGTTTCATTGCATGAACAGTCTCCAGATATTTCGAAAGGCATAACTGAAACAAAAGGACACGAGCAGGGAGCTGGAGATCAGGGTCTGATGTTTGGTTACGCTACAAATGAGACTCCAGAATTAATGCCACTTCCAATACTTCTTGCGCATAAGTTGACAATGCGGCTTGCTGAAGTACGAAAGAAAGGAATTCTAAAATGGGTGCGCCCAGATGGGAAATCACAGGTAACAGTTGAATATGTAGATGAAAAACCAACCCGCGTTCATACTGTTGTTGTCTCAGCCCAGCATTCTCCTGAAGTTGATAACGAAACAATACGAAAGGGCATCACTGAACATGTGATTAAACCTGTCTGTGGCAAATGGGTTGACAAAGACACAATATACCACATAAATCCCACAGGTAGATTTGTTATTGGCGGTCCACCTGGTGACTCAGGCTTGACAGGTAGAAAAATTATTGTTGACACATATGGCGGAGTTGGAGCACATGGAGGCGGCGCATTTTCTGGAAAAGACCCGTCAAAAGTTGACCGCTCAGCAGCATATATGGCACGCTACATAGCAAAAAACATTGTTGCTGCAGGTTTAGCAGACAAATGTGAAATCCAGATTGCTTATGCGATTGGGGTTGCACAACCAGTCTCAATTCTGGTTAGGACATTCGGTACGCATAAGATACCAGACGAAAAGATTGAGGAACTTGTCAGGAAACACTTTGACCTTCGTCCGCGGGCAATAATAGACCATTTGAAACTGAGAAGACCAATTTACGAAAAGACTGCAGCATACGGACATTTTGGACGGGAAGACCCGGACTTTACCTGGGAAACAACAGATAAAGCAAAAGAACTCCGCAAAGCAGCTGGACTCTAAAATTAGGGATAATCCCTGAATCTTTTACTATTTGAAAATGTTTATAAATACGAAGTAGTTACTACCTTTAAGTGACGTTAATGAGAAAACCTCTTTTAGAGCAAACACTTGGAAAAACATCAAGCAAAACACTTCTAAATGAACTTAATGAAAACGGTAGAACTTTCAGTTTGGTAAGCCTAACTGATTTTAAAGACATATTAAAAATAAACAAAACAACTTGGAATGAAGATATTTATGACAAATGTGGGCTCTTCCAAATCTTCACCGGCTTTATGACCGACGAACCGCCCATAGGGCTGATTTGTTATAAAAATAAATCACCCGTAGGATACATACTCGGTACACCTGCTAGTTCCAACACTAATACCGAAGACTATGAAATAACTGGTGAAGACGTCTTGTACGGTTACTCCATCTGTGTTCTACCAGAATGCCAAGGCAAAGGTGTGGGTTCTGACTTATTGTCAATATTCAATGCGATTGCGTACGAAAAAGGTTACCGTACTGTAGTCGGTCATACAAGATCTGTTGATGTAGTGAACTTTGCCAGTGGTGTAATCTTGAAAAAAATCGAAGATTATTACAACAAAAATGAAGACGCCTACTATTTCCAATATGATTTAACAAAAAATGTTGGAGACTCCTTAAAACATCTCAAAAAGTCTATAAGTGCCGTTTAATTATTTATTATCATGGAAGTTATTGGCAGAAAGATTCGTGGTGTAGAAATTGAAATACGGGACATGTATTTCAATGACCGGGCTATAGCAGAAACTGCAGCTGATAACATAGCCAGATCAATGGACGAACATTTACTTTTTTTTAAAAACTTCTTCAAAAAACACGCAAAAATTATTGTAATAATAAAAACTGGTAGTTTCTTAAGCCATGGTGTACGCATGAGATATGAGGCGTATGTAAACCCCGAGCAGATATTCAAAGGGATACCTGTTTGCTATATAGACGGTAATACAGCATTGAGATATCCTACTTGTAATGCTGCTATTGACCATGAAGTCACACATATGAAACACCTGCTTGCTTCTGAATTTTTTAGGATAAGGAACTTGGCATTGCGGAGAATGAAAAGGGAACTTTACAAAGTACGTACAGACATTCCTGATGGATTTAAATTATTACGTCTGCTTTTTTCTGAATTACCTGGACTCATTGTCCTTGAGGGTTTAGCAAGATATGTGGAGTTCCTACCGTATCTAGAGCAAGACTATAATGACACTATAAACATATTGGTGGCAGATGGTAAAAGAGACGCACATAGGATTGAAACTGAAATTGAATACTTCATAAAAAACGAGATTGACAGCCCTCATGTAAAAGAAATATTCACGGCCCTAAAAGAGAAGGTTACTGACCATGTTTATTTTACTGGTGCTGGTATAATCGCAACCATAGCATCCAAAACAAGATTAGGTATTAATGACATAATAAAAATACACCCGCACAATATTCTAAAAATGCATGAAAAACTTGGCGGAGAAGTTATTGCAGCTGTCGGCGGTCCATGGGATACTGGAACTGGTATAATTAACATAAATCGTTTACTCAAACTGGCAACAGCCAAATACAACCAATTGTACCGAAGATAGTTACATCTTTGGCACAAAGCAGCCGGACTTTAAGCTTTTTTAATACAAGTTTTTAAGAATACTATTAGCATGACTAATATGTACACTAAATAAAATATCCAACCGATATCTTCGTGGAAAAGAATCATCGCAATATCTCTTGAGAAGGTTCCGCCTATCCAAAACAGGATTACCAGTCTTAAAGCATTAACAAAGAGAATACCGATTGAACCAAGCACAATAAAAAGGATTGTTTTCCATAAACTAAACTTCTTGTAATTGTTAATCACCAACGCAGTAAAAACGAACAAGAACAGGCTTATTGAATCGACTCCCGAACATGGCGCTCCTATGTTACCAGTAAATCCTTTGTATGTGATTATTGGAGTTTGCCATGTCTTATCTATAATATAGCTTGAAGACGGTAACATCGCAGTTGTCATCACAGAAATCGAATTTGAAAACAACGTCCACTGCGATTGCAGGAAAAATGCCAATGTTGCGCCAATCATAAATACAACAACGTTCAACAAAATTCGGTTTTCATATCTCCTATAAAACTTCACTGAAAAATCAAGATTAAAAACAGCGGGGAACATGATTATCGCCGATATCAAATTAATTATGTTAAACAGATAAAAAACTACCGTAAAGGTATAACGTTCTGCAGTGGGCTTAAAAAATGCGTTTAGTAGAAATATTGCAATTAACTGGAACGCGAAGAAAATACCGATAAAAAATAATGATTCCCAGCGTTTCCACTTTATTGTTTCTGTCTTTGCCAAATCACTTCGTATGGAATAAATAAAGATCGCTACAAAAAATAGGAAGAATATCGGCAGATTGTCGAAATTTATGCTTATATCTGGTGCACCTGCGATGTAGTTTGCGAAGTTTATCAGTATGAATGCAACAATAATGTACACAATAAACTTCTTGAAAAAGATATTCAGCTTTAACATAGAAATCACAGATGTATTTTTAACTTATATAGCTTAATATAATCAAAAAAATAAAAGAAAAAGTGAAGGGTTTAAATGTACCTTCTACTTGTGCCTACAACTGCAGTTCCTACCAGGACTAGTATTGCGAACATTGCATAGTCGCTGAACTCTGGCACTGTTTCTCCTCCGCCGCCTTCCTGGTTACCGCCACCCTGATTCAGTATTCTGTAGTAATCCTGTCCATCTATGTTCTCCTCAGTGTATGCTGGATACAAGTCGACATTTGTACACGAAATATTTACATCACCAAGAATTGCTGCATTCGGGCAGTGATATGGTCCTAGACTATCTTCTAGCTTTGGCACAAGTACCCACTTGTTCGTCACAATACTTGGATATGCTCCTGATGTGTTGTGCATGATAACCTTTCCACCAATTATATCAGATATTGCTGTAATTGTTGGCAATGTTATATCAACTTGCGCGGTTGGGAAATTTACTTCAAGCCAGCCGACATTATTGTTGGTTGTTGTGTTTTTAACTGTAATATTTACGAGTGTGGACTGCTCAACTGATGAGACGTTTGTGCCATTTGACAGCTCAAAAGACAGGCCTGATTTTGGGTTTATTGTCCAATACCCTAACTCCAGTATACTGCCTACAAATACGTCCGTGCCTCCAGACATTCCATATGCAGTAGTTGGATCGCCTGCAATAACATCGCCGTCATCGGTGTTGCCTGCCATAACTACAAAATTTCCGTAGCTTGTTCCTGTAAATGCATAGGCAGAGTGACCACCGCCACTAGTTCCAAAATGAGTTATATATTCTTTTATACCATTGTTTCTTAGGCCTGCTGTAACTGCACCATTGTTGCCATTGTTACCATAAGTTCTTGTGCTCGTGCCACCAAACCCACCTGCATTGCTACTATACCCCATTGCACTTACAATCTGGATTCCAGAAGATAATGTTGAGGAAACAATATCATACCCATAATCATCACCGGCGCCAGCTAACACTGTTGTCCATCTTCTTCCTCCAACTGCAGTGAAATTAGTTACGTACATTTCAGTACCCTGTAGTCCTCCATATATGTATGAAGGTCCGCTATCATACGAACTTCCATTTCCTGTATATCCCGTAACTAACACAGTATTTGCATCAGCCCAGATTCCTTGTGCTAAGTCATTTTTATTTACGCTAGAACCTGTTACAACAGCCCAATTTGCGTCCCAGACACCCATCGAGTTAAGCTTGAATACTACAGAATCAATGAGGCTTACTGTACCGCTTACAAATCTTCCCTGTCCGAAGGTGTTACCGTTAGTTGTGTCTCCTGCAACAAATACGTCAGTTCCATCTGAGTAAACTGAATTACCATGCTCCATCCCAGTACCTAATGTGTCACCTACTATTACTAGCCATGTTATTCCGCCGGCATTGCTAATCTTAGCTACAAAAGCGTCATCTCCGCCTCCGCCATTATTAGGATATATCCACTCTGGATGAGGAGCTCCACCTAACTGATTTGCTCCACCACCTTGCGTATACCCTGTCACAAACACTTGAGCGTTATCAGCCCAGATATCATAACCTGCTTCATCTTTTGCAGTTATTGAAGCTATTATATCGGTCCACTGCTTGACACCGTTTGAATTAAGTTTGGTTACAAAAACATCCATTTGTGCGGCTACGCCAAATAAAGTTGTGCCTCCTGGACCAGAGAACTGATTTGCGTCTGCAAAACCACCAGTTGTGGATCCTGTGATATAAACATTACCAGCTGGGTCAGCATAAATGCCCCAAGCATAATCGTCACCAGTTGATTGAAGTTTTGTACTCCATGTTACTGTACCAAGAGCTGCATCAAGTTTTGCAACAACCACTTCTCTTGCTCCGCCTGGATTACCATATGAATTATTTAGCGGGAATCCAATACCACAACAGTCTGTAACATTATCTGTCATGAACGCTATATATACAGAATTGGCATCCCTATACACAGCTCGTAAATCTTCATTGGCTAAGCCCCAATTAGAGCTGATTTTCGTCACCCAACTCTTGTCGCCATATACTTCTGCACTGGCTATTGGCAGAATAAAACTCATTAGTATTAAAAGAATCCCGATTAAAAATATTTTATTCACGAGATCACACTCCTTTTTTATTAAAATTATCTACTATTAGATTACATCTTATAATATTAAAACTTAATGGTACTAAAAATAGGTACTAAAATTTAAAATAAGAAAAAAGAATTAAAGCGCAGATTTTCTGCGCATTGCAAAGAATCCGCCTGCTATCACAACTAGTATTGCGAACATTGCATAGTCGCTGAACTCTGGCACTGTTTCTCCGCCACCATCTTGGTTACCGCCACCCTGGTTCTCCATCTTATAATAGTCCTGTCCATCAATCGAAACTTCTGTGAATGACGGTTCAAGGTCAACGCTGTCGCACGAAGTTGTTATGTCAGCAAGAACTTCTGCATTCGGGCAGTGATATGGTCCTAACGAATCCTCTAGTTTTGGTACTAGTATCCACTTTCCTGTCACAGCGCTCGGATATGCCTCAAGATTGTGCATCAAAGCTTTTCCGCCTGGCACATCAGATGCAGAAGCTATGTTCGGTAATGTTATGTCATCCATAGCTGCGCTGAAATTAATATCAAGCTCTCCCACTAATCCTGAAGTTGTGTTGTTGACAAAAATTGTCACGGCACTAGCTTGTCCAGTTGAAGACACATCAGTCCCGTTCGGAAGAGTAAATGTGTATCCTGATTGCGAATCAATCTTCCAATAACCGACCTCTGTTAAACCGCCAACAAAACAATCATATCCTCCAGTGGCGCCAATTGTTGTATCCGGCCCTCCGCCAAAAATAGACATGGGATCTGCATATCCAGCTAAGTATATCTTATTTTGATACTCGAAAAGACCTGCTGCATCGTTGTAAGTATCATTTCCTGAACCAAGCATGACATTCCACTTTAAATCACCGTTAGTGTCTAAGCCTATTATGAACGGGTTAAAATTAGTATTCTCAGATAATGTCCCGTAAGTTGTATTTGGCCCGCCTGCAAAGTCTGCGCCAGAATATCCACTGACATAAATCTTGACATTTCCATACTTATCGCTGCCATAGAAAATATTCTCGGGTATAGAAGAACCAGTCGTTGATGCTAATACAGTTATCCATTGTTTTGCTCCAGTGGTCGAGTCTAACTTAACGACAAAGCCATCGGTTGATCCTCCTGAAGTACCATATGTCTTATCAGGGGCCCCTCCGATGTGGGCGCTGTCACTCGTATAACCAGCAACATATAAAAATCCTGCATCAGCAGATATCTTGCTTGCAGCGTCAAAATTCCCGAGGAGGGCTGAACCAATGGCAGTAGTCCATAATTTTGCGCCTGTTGAATCAAGTTTCATTATAACAGCATCGGTACCGCCTACAGTGCCATAATTATTATCCACACCGCCTGCAAATGAGCCTATGTTGTCGCTGCTTGGGTTATCATTGGAAGTTCCCGACACAAATATGTTACCAGCACCATCCATTGTAATCCCAAATGCCTGGCTGCTACCCTCTCCGTTATCACCAGCCACAGTTGCCCACTGTTTCACACCGTTATTATTAAGCTTCACGATATACATCCCGCCCCATGTTAATGTACCATAGGAATGGGTTGTGCCACCTGAGAAACCTGTAGTAGCATCTGTCATTCCGGCAACAAATATATTACCAGACCCATCAACAACAACACCAGCCCAAGGCTGGTCACGTTTACCTGCAACGCTTGCTATTATGGTTGTCCATTGCTTTACGCCAGTCGAGTCTAATTTTGTCACGAATGTATCATCACTGCCTCTTGTGCCGTACAAGTTATCTGTGCCTCCTGAAAAGCCGGTGCTGTCAGTATAACCAGTAACATAGACATTATGAGCAGAATCAATATAAATTTTTACAGGGGACTGCGCGCCTGTTGATGCAAGTATTGTTGTCCATAATTTGGTTTGTCCTGTTGAGTCAAGTTTTGTTATAAAGATATTGCTGACCGCGGGGTTAACTGTACCATAGCTATGGTCATACCCCCCACCAAATAGGGCTGCTTGATCCGTAGAGCCCATTATGTATATACCTGAACTGTCCACATATGTAGAATAAACCATATCATATCCAATATCTGAAGAGCCTATTGCAGTAAGCCAGTTCATTTCCCCATATATCTGGGCGTTTGCAATTGACATTAGCGTGAATGTCAAGATTATTGTTAGTAATATTTTCCCGATTAGAAGTTTGTTTTTCATACAGCTGTATAACTAATCATTATTTTTATAGTTTTGGAACTACGCAAAAGAATGATTTGATATCAAAACTTGGTGCTAAAAAATAAAATTTGAAATAAGAAAAAAGAAAAAATTAAAGCGCAGATTTTCTGCGCATTGCAAAGAATCCGCCTGCAGTCACAACAAGAATTGCGAACATTGCATAGTCGCTGAACTCTGGCACTGTTTCTCCGCCACCATTACCGCCACCTTGGTTGCTCATATTGAAGTATGTCTGTCCATCAATCGAAACTTCCGTATAGCTAGGGCTCATGTCAACGCTGTCGCACGAAGTCGAGACATCTGCCAATGAAGTTGCTAGTGGGCAATGGAATGGTGTGTATTCGCTGCCAAGTTTTGGAACTAGCAGCCATTTGGTTATAACATAACTTGGGTATGCTGAACCATTGTGGAAAACTGCTTTTCCAGCAACCGCATCAGATACTGCAGTCAGACTTGGTAGTGTTATTTGATTGTTTGATGCTGTGAAGTTGATGTCGAGCAAACCAACAATCTTGTTGCTCGTAGTGTTATTTACGTATATAGTGTGAAATCCTGTCTGCCCGTCATGCGAAACATTTGTTCCATTTGAAAGTTCGAATGAAATTCCGGTCTGTGGATTAATTATCCAATATCCTATTGGATACATATCACCCATTGCAACATCAGTGCCACCATCACAACTACCAACTGTGAACTGTGGCCCGCCTGCAAACTCAAGTCCATATGAAGTGGTTCCTGCAATGTAGAGATGCCCATTCTTAAAATCTGAGCCATAAGCCTCTTGTGTCTGTTCAGACAATAACGTACCTATCACGCTGCTCCATACTAAGGTTCCATCTGATGGGTTTAGCTCAGCTGCTGCCATCCAACTGCCTGCCTCTCCATACGTGTTGTTAGGGCCGCCTGCAAAACCAGGGCGGTTTGTGTTGCCTACAACATAAACACCGGGTATGCCGTTAACATTATTTCCATAACTTATGCTGTTCCCAATGTCATCTCCTATTGCATTTGATCCTAGTATTGTGGTCCACAGCAGTGTTCCAGTTGTTGGATCAAGTTTTGACGCCCACATATCATCTTCTCCGTTTTCAGAACTGGTCAAACCATAAGTATTATCAGGTGCATGGTTAGGCGCGCCAAATGTTTCTGCATATCCTGTACTGCCTGTAGCATATATGCCGCTTGCATCAACAACTACACTAATAGCTTCATCGGTATAAAATGAAGAAATCGCTGTGGCCCAAATCTTATCGCCAGTCGAATCGAGTTTTATTATCACTATATCGCCATCGCCTTCGCCAGTTGGTACTCCATATATGTTATTAGATCCGCCTGCAAAATAGGTTGCATTAGTTGTTGTTCCAGCCACAATTACATTGCCTGCTCCATCAACTTTAACGCTATAACCAAGATCAGCGTCAAATTCTGTTGAACCAATTACTGTCGTCCATTGTTTAACACCTGCTGAATTAAGTTTAGTCACAAAGAAACTTGGATAACCTAACTCGCCAATTATGTGGTTTGGTGTACCAGTAAATGCTACTCCATCTGAAGTATCACCTGTAACATAAACATTCCCAGCTCCGTCAACAGCAATGCCTGAACCATAGTCTGCTGCCGCTTCAGATGAAGCAAGAACAGTTGTCCATACCTTTTCACCATTTGAATCGAGCTTTATTATGAAAACATCAGTTATACCAAGATCAAAGTTAAGTTCAGCGTCGCCGTAAGTATTTGTTACACCATCAGCAACATTTAATCCATCGTTTGTATCTCCAATAACATAAGAATTTCCTGCGGCATCAGCAGCAATACCAAAGCCCTTGGTATCCCCATAGTCCCCGCCAATGATTGTTGACCACATATATGAGCCGTCTGCGCCAAACTTTGAAACAAATGCACTAGAACCGTCATTAGCAGGGTTATACGAATTGTTCAGTCCGCCCGCAAAGTCTACTGCGTCCATAGTATTACCTGTTACGTATACCATTGAATCTGCTGCAGCTATTGCCCATGCTTCATCATTGTAACTAGATCCAAGCACACCAGCCCAGTTTTTTTGCCCAACCATTTGAGCGTTTGCAATTGACATTAACGTGAATGTCAAGATTATTGTTAGTAATATTTTCCCGATTAGAAGTTTGTTTTTCATACAGCTGTATAACTAATCATTATTTTTATAGTTTTGGAACTACGCAAAAGTTCTTCCCGCAGAAGAAGCAAAGAACTCTTCGTTTTCTTAAATCAGTGATTTTTGTTCCATAACTTGGATTATAATTTCTTTCTCTACCGCAATTTGGGCATTTTACTCTCATGTTCCAATCCTGATTCCGCCTGTTCCTGGTATCTCAGGGCTCATGCCTCCTGTCCAACCAAGACAGTTTGGCAAATCAACAAACGCGCCAGAGAAAAGGCTCCAGATAAAATAAAGCTGTATCAATGGAACAACTATTTCAAGAATCATGATTACTATACCCAAAACGGGGATTGCTGCAAATGCTGATAAAATTTTGACTATAAGCTTGACTATTGCTATAGCCAATACTATGTAAAGTATTCCCATAAAAGGGCTTACAACACCTGAAAGTATTCCACCAACAACAGGAATATTTCCCGCGATTAAAACTCCGATTACGCCAGCAACCCCACCTATTAGAATTGCTGCAACAACAAGAATTGTTCCCAATGGCGAACAAAATCCAGAGACCAATCCAGCTGCGACAACCAAACCAACACCAAGTCCAACTTCAATTAGAATTCCTGCTTTACCCTGAAAAAGCTTGCCAAACATGAAATTTGCAATTACAAGTATTGCAGCTGCAATATATTGCATCGCACCTTCGATTCCGGCCATAACACAGATTAACCTTTCTAAAGTTTATATATTTTCGTAAGTTATTTAAGTCATACAAAGGTTTTGTGAGTCATGGAGCCGAAAATAACAGAAAAGCGATGGAACAAAGAGATAGAAGCAACAATCAGCGACAAATGGGACAAGAACAAAATTTACGAGTTCCAGTCTGATGAAAGAGAAATATTTTCAATTGATACCCCGCCTCCATACCCTTCTGGAAAACCCTGGCATCTTGGAGCTGTCGCTCATTATTCTCAGATAGATATGATAGCCCGGACAGCACGAATGTCTGGCTTCAATGTTCTTTTTCCTACTGGAATTGACAGGAACGGACTTCCTGTAGAGATTTATACTGAAAAGAAAAACAAAATCTCGATGCATAGTACTCCCCGCGAAAAGTTCATTGAACTTTGTTCTCAATCACTGGATGATCTTGAAGAATACATGATAAATCTGATGCATATGTTTGGCTGGAGCGGTGATGTGAACAAACACAGGTATCGCACTGACTCAAAAGAATACCGAAAACTGACCCAAACAACATTCATTGAACTCTGGAACACGGGACTTATTTACGAGGACACGCGCCCAAACAATTACTGTACTGCTACCCGCACTACAATTGCTGATGCAGAAATCGAATACAAAGAACTTCCTACAAAACTTGTTTATCTAAAATTCAAAATTAAGAACGGGAAAGAGATAATAATCGCGACTACACGGCCAGAACTTCTCTCTTCCTGCGCAGCTGTTGTTTATAATCCAAGTGACGAACGATACAACAAGATTGGAAAAACAACAGTCATTACGCCATTAGGAGAAGAGGTTCCATTAATCCCGCATCCTTATGCAAAACCTGAATTTGGCAGCGGGGTTGTAATGATTTGTTCATATGGTGATTATTCAGATGTCATGCTCTTCCGCGAATTAAAACTCAAGGAAAAAATATCAGTTGACGAAAGCGGGAGAATGACAAAAACAGCTGGTAAATATGCTGGACTGAAAGTTATTGAGGCGCGTGATGAAATAATAAAGGACCTCAAGCAAAAAGGGATTGTAACAAAAATCGAGGAGATAATGCACCGTACCCCGATGTCTGAACGCGGAAAATGTCCGATTGAAATAATCCCTATGAAGGAACTTTATCTTAAGCAAATAGAATTGCTCCCAAAACTTAGAGACCTTACAACACAAATTAAGTTTCATCCTAATGATAGACGACAGCTTTTGGTTGACTGGATAAACACGGTTTCGATGGATTGGCCAATAACCAGGCGGAGATATTATGGTACTGAAGTTCCTGTCTGGTATTGTAAGAAATGTAATGAACCTCATGTCCCAAAACCAGGTAAATATTATCAGCCTTGGAAAGATCCGGCTCCATTTAAAAAATGCAACAAATGCAGCAGCACCGAGTTCGTTGGAGACAGCCGGACATTTGATACCTGGATGGACTCAAGCATTTCTGCTCTTTTTATTTCTGGATACAAACAAGATGAGGAGCTGTTCAAGAAAGCTTTTCCAGTTACTCTGCGCCCTCAAGCCAAGGAAATCATCCGCACCTGGCTTTATTACACGCTTCTCCGAACTTACCAGTTAACTGGCGAGTGTGCGTTTAAACATGTCTGGGTATCAGGACATGGTGTTGACGAGCACGGGAAAAAGATGAGCAAATCGCTGGGAAATGTTGTTGATCCTGTTCCTATCATTGAACAATACGGCGCAGATGCATTTAGGTTCTGGAATGCATCAGAAGCAATGCTTGGTTCTGATTTCCGCTATTCAAGAGAAAAAATAGAAACAGCTCAGGCCTTCCTCACAAAGCTTTGGAACATCTCGCGATTTATTTCAATGTTCCCGATTGTAACCAAAGAACCCAACGAATTAAACCCCACTGATAAATGGGTTATTGCTGAACTACAGAAGAGCATAAATGAGGTTATGCCACAATACGATGAATTTAATTTCTTTTTCCCGGCTAACTGGACAAAGAATTTTGCCTGGAACATTTTTGCAGACCATTACCTTGAGCTGGTTAAGCCCCGCGCTTATGCAAATGATGAATCTGCGCTTTACACCTTGCATTATTGTTTGAAAACAATCTTAAAACTTCTTGCTCCAATTTGTCCTTTTATAACCGAAAAAGTATGGACAGAGCTTTATGCTAACAAATCAATACATTTGCAGAAATTCCCGCGCACAAAACGACAATTGAAGGATAACGAAGAGCTTCTTGGCAAAACACAAAAACTTATTGAGTTCAACTCAAAAGTCTGGAAATACAAAAAAGAAAAGGGCGCCTCTTTAAACAGCGAATTAAACAAAGTAACCGCGCCCAGCGAACTTGAAATGTTCATGGATGATTTGACCAAGATGCACAAAATAAAAGGGCTTTCTTTTGGTTCCGAAACAGTTATTTCTGAATAACTTCTGGTGAACTATCATGGACGAAACACAATATAGGCTTAGGAAACTGGTGAAAATGCTTGAAGGCATTCATGGACGCCACACAGAGTTGGTTACAGTTTATGTTCCCGCCGGATATAATTTGCAGAACAAGATTAACCAGCTTGGCGACGAGCTTGGAACCGCTGGCAATATCCAGTCAAAAACAGTCCGGACAAATGTAACCACCGCAATTGAACGCATGATAACCGCATTAAGAAAGTATAAACAAACCCCTCCAAATGGCCTTGCAGCTTTTTCTGGAAACATTTCTGAAATTGAAGGAAAGTCTGATTACCAGGTCTTTATACTTGAACCTCCTAACCCAATCAAGGCAAACATGTACCGCTGCGACCAGCAGTTTGTAATTGAACCATTAAAGGACATGCTTGAAGCAAAAAATATCTACGGGCTTGTTGTAGTGGATTTACGGGACGCAGCTGTTGCTATTCTTCGTGGGCATTCAATTGTTCCTGTAAAAGAGATTGAATCGTTTGTTATGGGCAAATTTAAAGCTGGAGGTCAGAGCGCAGCTCGTTTTCATCGCGTCCGTGAAGGGCAGATAAAGAATTTTATGAAAAAGATTGCTGTTCTTTGTTATGAGGCTTTCCGCGATAAGAAACTTGCGGGAATAATTGTTGGAGGCCCTGGTCCGACAAAAGAAGAGCTTGTTAACGAATATTTTGTTGATGTAATCAAAAAACAGGTAGTTGCAATTAAGGACATTGGCTACACTGGTGAATCAGGCTTGCGTGAACTTGTGAACAAATCTGAAGATATCCTTATCAAAGAAGCAATAGTCGCTGAAAGAAAGCTAATGGAACAATTTTTGTTTCATATGGCAAAAGATGACGGCTTTGCAAGCTATGGCGAAGCAGAAGTTCTTACTAACCTGGAGAAAGGAACAGTAGCTAGTTTACTTATTTCTGAGGCTGTTCCAGAAGACAAAATCGAAAAATTCACTGAAATCGCCCGGACATTTGGCACAGAAGTCAATATTATCTCAACCGAAAGCCAAGAAGGTAATCAACTGAAAGAACTTGGTGGTTTTGCAGCAGTTCTCCGATATAAAGTTTAAACTGATCCGACTATCCAATAACCCATCTTACACATTGTTCCAACTTCTGGTTCTAATCCCGCTTTTCTAAATAGTCCTGCTACTTTCTTTTTAGAAAATCTTTCTGCTGCATAACTAGAGGCATCTGCATAAACAAAATCTTTGTCAACACGAAGTGTTGCCGGATTATTAACAGACTGGTATGTCTCTAACTGCCATGGTGCCGCATACTCGGAAAACACGGTTGCAAGAATTTTTCCCCGCTTTACCAGTCTTCCTCTTGACATTTTCAGGACATCTACCTGCTCTTCTTGCGGTATTAACCCGAGAAAATCAAACGGTAAAATTACATAATCAAATTCCTTATCAAGACTGTCAATATTACGGACATCTAACAAAAGTATCTCAACATTGCTGAACGCATCTGTATTCCTCTTCGCGCTTTCAACCATTTTTGGGTGAAAATCAATCCCTGTTACAAAACCATCTTTACCAACATGTGAAGCTATATACACGGTTGTCCTTGCTCCACCGCAGCCGACATCAAGTACATTAGAACCTTGCCTTATGTTTCGCTTAAAAAATAGGTCTTCCTTATACCAATACTCAAGATACGCTTGCGTAGGATTTTCTAAAACTGCGTCGTACATACCATTATTGATATAGCCTTTTTGGTCTACCATCACTTAACAGTTACTACACGTATAAATAAGAAATTAACTATCATATTTTTATCTAAAACCAAATATTTATATATAAAAAGTTAGTAATAACGTATTTATGGACGAAATAGACAGAAAAATACTGATTCAGCTCGATAAAAACGTGCGAGTTTCCAATACACAGATAGCCAAAGCTGTGCGTGCAAGCAAGGATGTTGTAAGCTATAGGATTGCCCGGCTCCAAGAAGCAGGCATCCTTACCGGCTTCTTTGCATTAACCGCAAGCTCAAAATTAAACCGGCACTTTTACAAGTTGCTGCTTAAATTCCAAAGCATTGGTACTGAACATGAAAAAGAGTTGTTGGGGTGGCTAAATAAAAATGAACATGTTGTTTGGACCGGAAGCAGTGACGGAAACTGGAACCTGATAATAACCTTGTCTGTTGAAAACATAAAACAACTGACAGACCTCCTGGATAGCTTATATGCTAAATACGGCAGGTATATGTCAAAGAAAGAGTTATTGTCAGTAAAATCTGTTGCAATGTACAATGAAAAATATCTTTACCCAAAAGGGCAATTTGCATATGAACATTATCTTGATTTCACAGCGAAACCAGAACAAATTGACAAAAAGGACTTGATTCTCCTAAAAAGTGTCGCTGACAATTCAAGATCGAGCATAGTCACATTAGCTAAAGCGATTAATCTAACACCTGAAGCAACTGCAAAGCGCTTAAAATCATTATTGAAAAAAGGTTTTATTGTCGGATACAAACCACGAATAAGTTTTACAAAACTTGGCTATGAATATTTCCACGTTTTTATCTCCGCAAGAACGCCCTCAGCTGTAAAGGAGATAATTGACTATTACAAATCGCATCCAGATTGCGTGGCAATCCTTGAAGAACTGGGTTATTATGACATGCACCTGGAATTTGTAATAAAAACAACCCAACAATTTCGGGATATTCTGAAAGACTTACGTGACAGATTTGGGGACAAAATTCACGAATATGAACCCCTGCAGATATATACAGAGTACAGAATTAACCCCTTACCTTCTTAACTAGAATAAAAAGGCTTAAATAGCTCTAAAAACTTGTTTCAATATAATATAAGCAAAAGGGGGAATAAAATTGGGTATTTTGGCTTTAGCATCAATGGATAAGCTGTTAAGAAAGGCAGGCGCCAAAAGAGTGAGTGAAAGTGCTAAAAGGGCTCTTAGAGAATTTCTTGAAGCAGAATCTGACAGAATTTGCGGTAAAGCGGTGTCATTGGCGAAACATGGTGGCAGAACAACAATCAAAGCAGTTGATATCAACTTAGCACAGAAAACATAATTGCTTGGGTGAGTACATGGACAAAAAAATAGGCGCAATTGGCGAATTAAAAGAAGGTAGTTTCATTCTAATCGAGGATATACCTTGTAAGGTTGTTGACGTTACTAAATCTAAACCGGGAAAACATGGTTCAGCTAAGATAAGACTTGAGGCCCAGGGTTTAGTTGACGACAAGCGACGTTCAATTGTAATGCGAGCTGACGAAAGAGTAGAAATCCCGATTATTGATAAACGTAATGCCCAGGTTGTCTCTATAACCGAAAATAAGGCAAATTGTATGGACCTTGAAACCTTTGAGATGTTCGAACTTGAGATTCCTCCAGAATACCAGGGAAAGGTCATAGAAGGCGCGACAATACTTTACTGGGACATCGGCGTTAAGATGCTGAAAGGCGTCAAGTAGTCGAAGAAAATAGATATTCTGATACTGCATCCAAGTTATTTGTTTCAATTATCACTTTTATGTTCCCTAATGGATATTTTTCCTCTACAAAGTTTACTTTTCCAAGCATTGCTGCCTGCTTGTTTAACTCAAATGAAGTTCCGCCATCAAAACTGTATTGGGTCAAAAGATAAGAAACTGTATTCTTGATTTTCTTTTCTTCAATACGCGTTTTAACATATTCAAGCGAAGAAATCTTCTCGCTTTCTCCAGAAATCAAATCCTTGTTTAACTTGAAAACGACCCCTGGAAAAACGCTTTCCAACGCGTGCTTAATTTTAGTTCCATCTTCTGTCGGGAAAACTGGCGTTTCAATTTTTATTTTCATGTTCAAATCTCTTTCAATATTGCTTTTGCTTCTGTAGTTGGATTTGGAACATAAATTCTCCTCGCAATCATTTCCAGATCATTTGAGAAATCGTTTTTTGCAACATTCCCTTCAATAACTAATTGCTTGCCAAGCATGAATTCCCGCTGTTGCTGTAACGGAAAAGTTGGACTATTTTTCTCTGTAGCGAGCTTATGTGCTTCTTCTGCTGTTAGGCCCAAAACCTGTTGTGCCCTGCTGCCGAAGAAAACCACGCGTATGTTCCCGCTCCCATCATCAATAATTGTTGAAACAACCAATGATTTCTTTGGCTGCACCTGTCCATGTTCAGCACAGACGCTGTCCCTTGCTCGCTTATTGCATTCAGGACAAACATCAAAGAATGGATTGCTTTCAAAAACATCAACAACAATGCCTGAGATTTCATGAACCCCTTCTTCTATGTTCGCGATTTTTACACGCTGCGCGCTTTCCCTGGCCGCCTCAAGTTGTGGTATCTTTCCTGCATCTGAAACATTTGGGTTAATTTCGATTCGCGAATTGCTTGATGTATGGACTTCCACGCCCCCGAACATCTGCGATTCCTTCACATATCCGCTTGTTACTTTTATCAAGTCCCCAATTTTTAATTCACCGCTCTCGATTAGTTTTATGTGGTTGGTGTCCCAGAAAACCAGCCTTATTTTTCCTGTCTCATCCCCAACCAATAACGAAACTACTTTTCCTTCCTTTTTTTCTGTCTTAAACTCCCTTACCGGATACAAAGCGAGGACTCTTCCTAAAAATGAAACATTCCTTAAGCCAGGCAAGATATTTTTTATCTGCAGCCTTCCGCTTTCAGTTGGCTTAAATAATTTTATTCCAAACTCGTTTGCAACTATGTGTGCCGCCCCTTCCTTAGAAACCATGCCAGAAAGTTCTTTTATCTTATCATCAATTTTCTTGTTAATTGCCGCTTCATCTAAGCCGGTTTTTTCTTTTATTTTTGAAACTATTTCTCCTACAGGAATTTTCAACATAAAGAGCACCTTCTATATCAAGAAATGCTACTCTTTAAATAACTTTCAGAATCAAAGGTTATAAATTTTCTTTGCCATTTCGCGTTCGCCACAGTCATCTCTGTTTGGGCATTTTCCACACATTTTCCTGTAATAGCTTTCTCCCCTCTCACACACCATTTTTTCAAGCTGTTCAGGACTTCGTTCCTCATCCAAATTTTGCTTAAGAGAAACAAATCCATCTTTAATTTTGTTAATTAATTCTAATTGTTGCTGGCCCCGTTTAAAACTATCCATTATCTCTACATCTTCAGGATGTACTTTTTTGTATTCATCCTGTAGTCTGTTAATTGCATAACCAATCATGCCGGCAGAACCTGCAGCCCTCTTGGCTGGATGTTTGATAATCCAAATGTTCTTTTTTTCGTTCCTGCTTTCATAAACTAATTTCAGTTTCTCATTTGATGTTGGAAATTCTTTTGCATTAGTCGGAAAAGCGACAGGCTCTGTATGAGTGTTTAACCATAAGTCCACATCGGTTCTGTAAACAGCATCTTGTTTTACTATAAAAAATGTCCCTTTTGTATAATCTTTGTTAACATCAAACATTGGCGTAATCTCTGTTAGCTCTTCAAGTGCCTTAACATAACCTCTGGCTACTCCAACTAGTTCCTCGGCCCTTAAACGTATTTTACCTGTATCTTTTTTGAAATTAGCAGCTATCTTTTCTGCGTGTTCAGCATTGCCAAGCGCAACCATAAGAGCCGATACCGTCCCTACAGAAACATTATTTTCAATGCCTTTTAGTAGTTCGACTAACGTAATGAACCCGTCTTCGATTTTTTGCGCATAGTCGGGTGCATTTTTATCTAGTTCAGAAGCAGGTACTACGTTCTTTCCTGTCTTTGGATCTGTTATCCTTTTGGCACTCATTTTCAAAACTCCTGATTATAAACTTTCTTTGCTGTTTTTCGTTGCGGGCAACTATCTCTGCCCTTGCATTCTGGACATTTTCTCTTGTAATAATCGGCCCCTCTGCCTCGTACTATGCCTTCTTCAATTTTTTTAAGTTCTCCTAGGTTTGTAGCACCAAGTAAGTCTGAAACCATATCAAGTACCCTGCTTCGTGCTTCTAATTCTCCGTGCATTTTTTTGAAATTGTCTATGATCTCAAGGTCCTCTGGATGCTCGTTTTCATACCAGTCCTGCAACTTTACAATAGCATATCCAGCTATCATAACTGAACCTACTTTCCTGCTTGGGTTTTTTACTTCCCAGACATTCTTTTGTTTGGTTTCAGACTTTAGCTCGCTCAATTGCTTAAATGTCAGCGACTGCACCGAATCCTCAGATAGGATAGTGCGTTCAGGTAACTTTGTCATGAAAAAATCCACATTTATTCTATCTAATCCTTCTTTCCCGTAAACGATCAGTACACCTTCAGAATAGTCCTTATTAATAGAAAACAACGGTTTTATCTCAGTTAATCCAAGGATTGCGTTGCCATATTCATCAAGCCTTGCAGAAGCAGCTTTAAAATCTAGGTCCAGTGTCTTTGCCTCTGACTGAAGCTCCTTAACAGATTTTTCCAAATTTTGTACTTCACTAGGAAAAGATTTGAGCTCTTCCTCTGAAGCATGCAATAATTTGTCCATACCGAGGTTTTCTACAAGTTCGCTTGCGTGTTCAAGAATCTTAACCAACTCGCTCTCGAGAGACCCGGTCTTTTTTTCAATGGTGTGAGCAACGTCTCTTACCGCCTCAAATCCTTCTTCAAGCTGTTGTAGATAATCAGGTGCATTTTCATCTAGCTCAGAAACCGGAACTATAACTTTCCCATTCTTCAAATCAACTATATCGTTAGCACCCATAAAATCTCGAAAACAGCCTTTGTATATAAACTTTGCTATTCGTAACCTTTATATAGTAGTAACAAATAAGGTTATCTAGGGATTATCATGGCTCATAAAAAACCTGTTGAAAAACATACTGAAAAAAGGCATGGCGAATCACAGCGCACTATAGCGTTAAGACGCTACAAAGAATTTATGGAACATTTGGAAGTGTGCCGTAAAAAGAACGGTTGTGCTGCTGATTATCCTTTTGGAGTTTATATCAAATTCAAGGATGACAATGGTAAAGAAAAACGTGTGCCATTCATTGACGGCGACCGCCAGATGAAAGACATCCATGGATTCACAAGCGATGGTAGCGAAGTACTTAATGATGATAATGAAGCACTACAAGGATACAAAGGCCTTGAAGAAGCGCTTGCCAGGGCAAAAGCAAATGACTGGGAAGTCGAAGTTTATTTTACTAGACGAAAAGTGCATCCAAGGGAAGTTTTCCCAATGACACTTGACATGATAAACAGTAAGGACGTACATCCAATTCAGCTTTACGAACTTGAGGGCATTGTTATTTCTACAGGAGATAAAAACCAAAACTGGGGATTAGACATAGCTTTTATTGAAGATGTACAGAGTGGAGACTTTGGAGACAAAGGAGATATTGAACGTATTAAAGGCCGTGTCGATACTATTGGAAGAATAAAATACTCTCCTAAAAAAGAAAAATTCTTCGGAATTAAATTACGTTATGAGGACAAAGACGGATTTATTCGTGAATCATTGTTCATCGACGGTGATAAGCAAATGAAGGAAGTCCAGGGATACGTTGTTAGGGAAGGAAGCATCAGCTTTGAAGCACAACCAGGACTTAAGGGATACAAAGCAATGGAAGATGTCCTTTTAAACGCAAAAGAAAGAAAACAAAAGATAATGCTTGCTGTAATAACAGATGAACGTGAACTTGAAGGAATAGTCATTGGAGACCACGACGGATTTGTATTTGGAGAAACTGGAATGATAAGCGGAGACGGAAAAGTTTTCATTGAAGATGCTAAAGATTTTGGTGTTAACAAGAAAGGCGAAGCAAAAACCCCAGATACAATAAGCGGCACAGTGGTTGAAGTTGGTTATTTCTTAGAAGAAGATGTTTATAAAAAGTAATTCTAAAACAACAACCAAGTTAAGTTAAAACTACTGATTTATTGTCAATATGGAAAATAATTAAAGCTAGTTCTGCTTCTAAAAGTTCATGCCACGCGGACGTCCATTAAAAACAGACATCAGGGAACGAATTGCTGCAATACTTGGACATGTTGGTGCAGCTTATGGCTATCAGCTTTACAAGATTTACCAGGAAATCTTTGGAAAAATAAATCTTAGGAACCTTTATTACAATCTTAAAAAAGGACTTAGTCTTGGCGAATTCATTGTAGTTGATGTCCGCAGAGAAATAGGTTCATTTACCTGGGGCGCAGAATCCCAGCACATCTATTATATATTAGGCCCATATGCCATGATGCATAATTTAACTGACCGCCAAAAAGAAAAGCTTCATTCACACAAACATGACGAAGCTAAGCTGGACTTTGAAAAAGAACTGAACAAACAAATAGCAGATCTCGCAAAACTTAAGGATAGATTTGTTTCTGAACAAGCCAGGTTACGTTATGAGGAAAAAACCAAGATAAAATCTCTTATCAAGACAAGAGCAGCCCTGCTTAAAGACTGGATGACCTCCAAATTTGACAAACAAAAAGCTCATGATATCCACATAAGGGTAGATAAGATAACTGAAGGCATGGATTAACCCTCACACACCATCATTTCCAGTGGAAACCATTATCTTAAAGTCGCAGCCAAATCCTTGGTTTTCTAAAAATACCTAAAAATGACACCCCATTGTTGCATATGGAACTTATTTTAGGCTTCTTTTCTAAAAAAGAGACACCCCATCCTTTCTTATGGAGATATTTCACTTATATCTAATCTATCTATTATATTATATAATATATATATTATATATATATTATCAATATAGTAAATAAATCAAAGTGAACTCCATTAGAACAACAGGGCAGTTAACAAAAAAGGCAGGCGTAACCGATTTTTAAAAATCAAGCAAAACAAAATAATAACTTTCAATTTCCTTTAAAAACCAAAAGAACAACTTTTTGCACTAGAAACCAACGTGTGACCCCACACTGCACGTTCAACAAAGGTAATCTCTATTCGAAGAAAATCACCGTCCAGTAGAAACAAAGGTGATTTACTTACTCCAAGTTACATTAGCTTTTTAAACCTCTGTTTCAGATGGAACTATATTCTGCATCACATAAATCCATTTAAATACCCCAACGTTAAGGAAAAACATGGGTGCTGATATTGATAAGTTGTTTGAGGACTTTCTAAACAAACAATCTATCTTCAAAAACAAGGAATCCTTGGCAATAAAGTTTACCCCAGAGACAATTCCACACCGCGAAGAGGAAATAAACAATCTTGCAAAGGTACTTGCACCAGCTTTACGGCTTGAACGTCCTTCGAATGTTTTCATTTATGGTAAAACAGGTACAGGCAAAACCCTTTGCGTCTCTTATGTAACAAACCAGCTTGCAAAAATCGCTGAAAAAAAGAACATTCCTTTAAAAGTCGTTTATGTTAACTGCAAAATGCGAAAGGTTGCTGATACCGAATACCGCCTTATTGCCCAATTAGCAAGAGAATTTGGCCAGGATATCCCAGCAACAGGCCTTCCCACAGATGAAGTCTATAAGATTTTCTTTAACACAATTGACAAAAAACAACAGGCAATCATAATGATCCTGGACGAAGTTGACAGACTAGTATACAAATGTGGAGACGAGGTGTTATACAACCTTACGAGAATTAATCAGGAACTCAAAAACGCAAAAATTAGCATAATTGGTATATCAAATGATGTTATGTTTACAAAAAACCTGGATCCTAGGGTAAAATCATCCCTGAACGAAGAAGAACTTGTTTTCCCGCCTTATGACGCAATCCAGTTAAAAGACATTTTAGCCCAGAGAGCTGCGCTTGCTTTTAATTCAAATGCAATTTCAGAAACAGTTATTGCAAAATGTGCTGCATACGCCGCAAGAGAACACGGTGACGCAAGAAGAGCACTTGATTTGCTTCGTGTAACAGGAGAACTTTCTGAACGCGCGAACAAGGATAAGCTTGAGGAAGCAGATGTTGATTCAGCTGAAGACAGAATTGAGAGTGAAACAATTGAACTGGTCGTCCGAAAGTTAACAAAACAATCCCAGGCTGTCCTTTATGCTTCGCTTTTAATCTTGAAATCCCGTGAACCGCCAATTTATACAGGTGAGATGTACGATGTCTACAAGAGCATCTGCATAAGGAATGGAACAAAACACCTGACTCAACGAAGAGTTTCTGATCTCATCTCTGAGCTTGACATGCTTGGAATAATAAACGCAAAAGTAATTTCAAAAGGGAGATATGGAAGAACCCGAGAAATCAGCTTCTCAATCTCAGAAGATGTGGTGACCCAGATTGAAAACGTATTGAAAACAGAACTGGGCCTTTAAATTTTCAAATCCCCTGGAGGGTACTGGATGAGTGAAGTAATAGCTAAGCTGAGTGAGAAAGGTTTCCTAGTTTCTCCTGGATTATCAGGACTGAAACATCAAGAGATAGAACCATTCCTACAGTTTATCGGTGTTAAGTTTCCGCAAAATAAGCCACTTGTTCTTTCCAAGGAGATTTACGAGGAATTCCTTCTTTTAAGACAACTTCCACAACAACCCCAGGTTGTCCCTGAAACCTCAGGCGTGGTTTCGTTGTCAGAAACCGACAGTTCTGACGTGGAAAAAGAAGATATTTCCGAGCCGCAGGTTATTGTTGAACCAAAAATCGAAAAGCGCGAACAAATAGAAACCAAAGTCAAGTTAAAGAAAAACTACGAACATACGAATCAAAAAATCAGCATAAACGAATGGGTTACATATTATTTGGATCGATACAACAAATTGCGTGATATGCTTGCTAATCGTGAAGAGCTCCGTGATACAATCTCAATAGGCAGGGCATTAAAAGGCACCGGACATCAGCGCGTTTCTTTGATAGGCATGATAAAAGATATTCACAAAACATTCAGCAACACTTACATAATCGAGCTTGAAGATCCCACAGGCATAGTAAAAGTTTCTCTTAAAAATCAGGAAGTTGCGCGGAAAGCAGAAGAACTTGTCCATGATGAGGTTATCGGCGTTACTGGAACAATCTCAAAAGATTTTGTTTATGCAGAAAATATAGTTTTCCCTGAAATCCCGGAGAAACCAATTAAGAAAGCAGAAGATGAAGTTTATTCTGTTTTTATCTCAGATATTCACACAGGAAGCAACATGTTCCTTCCAAAAGAATTTGAACAGTGCATTGACTGGATAAGCGGAAGGATTGGAAACGACAAACAGCGCGAACTCGCAAAGAAGATAAGATATCTTTTCATTGTCGGAGATTTGGTTGATGGCGTCGGAGTTTATCCTTCTCAGGAAAATGAATTAATGATTCATGACATTTATGCCCAGTACCAGGAATGCGCAAAATATCTGGCAAAAATCCCAGAAGACATTCATATAATTGCGATACCAGGTAATCACGATGCTTTGCGTCTCGCAGAACCACAGCCAGTTCTTTTTCCAGACATTGCAGCGCCGCTTTATAAGTTACCAAACATGATTATGGCATCAAACCCCTCAGTTGTTAATATCCATAACGTGGGGAAATTCCCGGGTTTTGATGTACTGTTGTATCATGGTTATTCACTTGATTATTATGCAACAAATGTTCCTTCATTAAGGAAATATGGTTACGAACGCGCAGATTTGCTGCAGGAATTTTTGCTTAGGAAGAGGCATCTTGCTCCAACTCACGGTTCAACTTTAGTTAACCCTGGGCTTCAGGACTTCCTTGTGATAGATAAACTTCCAGACATTTTTGCAACAGGTCACATTCATTATTCAAAAGTTGGACGCTACAAGAACATACTTAATTTATGTTGCGGATGTTTTCAGGACAAAACAGTATTTCAGGAAAAAGTCGGGCACAACCCACAGCCAGGACGAGTACCAGTCGTTAATCTTATGACAAACCAGGTCAAGATAATGAGGTTCAGGTAGTTAGGGAGTCACGCGGGCAAATGCCCGCAGGAAAAAGCGAAAGCAATGGAAATTTTGCAATATTTTGAATCAATGGAAAAAGAGGTAAATAAGGCATATGAGCTAGCTGAAAGAGCACGCAAACAAGGTTTTGATCCCGAACCCAAAGTTGATATCCCTCTTGCTAAAAACATTTTTGAACGTGTTGAAGGACTGATCGGTGCAGTTAAACCTGAGTTGGTAGGTTCTGGCCTCGCAAAAGGTTTGGAAGAACTTGATGCAAAATACGGGAGCGGTGACTGGAGAATTGGTCTAAAAATTGCAGAAGCTGTTGCAAATCGAAAATATTGTGAATTTGAGGATGACAGGGAGGCAATAGAAGTCGCAACCAGGGTAGGTTTAGCTTATCTTACAATGGGCGTAGTCGCAGCACCGCTTGAAGGATTTATAGAATTTAAAATTAAGAACAGGAACGACGGCGGAAAATATGCATCAGCTTATTTTGCCGGCCCGATTCGTGCAGCAGGAGGAACAGCAGCCGCAATAACTCTTTTGCTCGTTGATTATCTCCGCAGGCTTTTCAAAATAGATAAGTTTGATATAACTGATGATGAGATTGCACGTTACAAATTTGAATGCGAAGATTATCATGAGAGAATCGCACGCCTGCAGTATTTCCCGACAGGCGAGGAACTTGATTATCTATTAAGGCGGATCCCAATTGAAATTAACGGCGACCCAACTTCTGAAAGAGAGGTTCTTATCCACAAAGATCTTCCAAGAGTAGGTACTCCAAGAATCCGCGGCGGCATGTGTCTTGTCTTATGTGAGGGACTTGCGCAAAAGAGCCCCAAGATATTTAAGAACATCAGCAAATGGGGAAAAGAATTTGGGCTCGAAGAATGGGGTTTCCTTGAGGAATACATAAAACTAAAGACAAGGATTCACGCAGTTGACAACAAAATAGAAAAAATGGGTGACATAAAAATCAGACCAAGCACAGTTTTTATTGAAGAAACTGTTGCAGGCAGGCCGATTTTCGCGTATCCAATGACAAAAGGCGGATTCCGTTTACGTTATGGCCGTAGCCGTGTTGCAGGTTTGGCAGCATGTTCTATCAACCCAGCGACTACTCGGGTGTTAGGAAACTTCATAGCAACAGGTGCACAGCTTAGGATGGAACGTCCAGGAAAAGCTTGTGCAGTAACTCCTTGCTCAAGTATTGAAGGGCCTGTCGTAAAACTTTATGATGAAAGTGTGATCCAGATAAACACCGAAGAAGATGCCCTTAAGTATAAAACTCTGATAAAAGAGATTCTGTTCGTCGGGGATATCCTGGTTCCATACGGTGAATTTGTTCGAAATAATCATATCCTTATCCCGAGTCCGTATGTCGAGGAATGGTGGGTACAGGAGTTTGTTAAAGCAGCTGGCGAAAATTTTAAACAGCTGAAGAATCTTGATGACAAACAAAAAGTTGAACTTTCGATGAAATATGGGATACCACTTCACCCGTCTCTTCTGTTTTTCTACCCAGATATTACCCCAGACAATCTTCTTTATTTGATAACACAACTTTCAAAGTCAAAGATAATTGAGGTGATGGATTCTTACGCAATCATAATGCCTCATGATAAACTTGCAAAGAAGATACTCGAAGACATCTACATACCGCACAAACTTGCTGATGAGGGCATAATGATACAGGAGGGAAATGCGCTTGGGCTTTTGTATGCGACAGGTTATCTCCCGAATCATGAATGGAAACTTGAAACCGCACAAAAACTTGAAAAAGAAGGAAAGAAAACTCTCGAGATACTAAATGCGCTTTCTGTAATACCAATAAAGAACAAATCCGGAATCTATATTGGAGCGCGTCTTGGTAGACCTGAAAAAGCAAAACAGCGAAAACTCAAAGGAAGACCGCAAACTCTTTTCCCTGTTGGACATCAGGGCGGAAGGATGCGAAGCCTTAACGAAGCATTAGAGAAAGGATATGTTGAAGCAGATCTCCCACTGTTCCAGTGCAAGAAATGCAGACAGAGTTCATTATATCCAAAATGCCTGGCATGCGGCGGTGAATGCATTCTATTAAAATGTTGCATCAAATGTGGGCGTGAAACAGACAAAGATGTACATTGTGGAATGAAAACCGTTTCTCACAGGAAACAAAAATATGAAATAAGAAATTATGTTGATAAATGCTTGGCAAAACTCGGGATTACCCTTCCTCCTTTAGTGAAAGGAGTACGTGGAACCTCAAATAAATTAAGGATCCCTGAAGCACTGGAAAAAGGAATCCTGCGCTCAATCCACGATGTTTATGTTAACAAGGATGGCACAATCCGTTACGATATAATAGAAACACCAATAACTCATTTCAAACCAAAAGAAGTTGGCACTAGCATACAACAGTTAAAACAACTTGGTTACACCCACGACATTTACGGACAGCTTTTAGAGAATGAAAACCAGGTTCTTGAAATTTATCCGCAGGATGTGATTCTCCCAGACTGTAAAGAATGGCAAGATGCTTCAGCCATGGAAGCGGTACACAAAATTTGTTCGTTTGTTGATGACTTGCTTATCAAATATTATGGCGTAGAACCATATTACAAGATACATTCATCCTCTGACATGGTCGGGCAATTAATAATCGGGCTTGCGCCACACACTTCAGCAGGAATTATTGGAAGAATTATTGGATTTTCAAAAACCCAATGTTTCTTCGCACATCCGTACTTCCATGCAGCATGCAGAAGAAACTGCGTACATCCCGAAACAACACTAGTGGTTTATGACAAGGGTACAGGCAGGATATTCTCGAAACCGATTGGGGAGATAACAGAAGAGTTGATTAGAAGCGGCGCGAAAATAAGAAAAGACGGAGAATTCCTTTTCATTGAAGCGCCAAAAAACTGGCAGACATTCAGCGTTGATCCTGAAACACATGACATTGTGAAGCGAGACATAAGGATTTTCCTTAAAGGTAATGCTCCAAGCAGATGGATTAAGATAAAAACAGTTCTTGGCAGGGAGTTTACCATGACTCCAGACCACAATTTCCTTTACTTCAAAGATGATAGATTTAGGACCAAGACCGCAGAAAAAGTTTCTGTAGGCGATAGGATACCCCTAAACTTCGCGTTGAACCCTCCTGAATCAGATGAAAGCAAACTTGATCTAATCAAGGAGTTTATGAGCACAGATATTCCTGAAATAAAAAAGGAGATAATTGTATCTGGCGCAGAAGCGCTCATGAAGAAAGTTTCCACAGAACACGGTGTCAAAACAATAAGCAGATTGGTTGGGATAACATCAAGAACTCTTTCAAGATGGTACAAAAATCCCACGCTTAATGATTTATGCACCTTAATCTCTGAGAAACTTCTTTCATTTGAGGACATTCCTGACAATGTAAAACTCAGAATATACCAGACAAAACTTGATAGGTACATGCAAATCACCCCAGAACTTATGAGACTTCTGGGGTATTTCACATCAGAAGGGCATGCCCGTGAGAACTATTCAACACATCAAGTATCTTTCAGGATATGTAACAAGGAGGTTATGAATGACCTTGTTGATTGCATTGGCGCATTATTCAAAACAAAAGTTTACCACCAGGAAAACGGAACAAAGCTGACAATATCAAACAAGCTGATATACTACTTGTTCAGGTATATCTTCAGGACAGGGCATTCTGCGCACACAAAGCGCGTGCCCTCTTTTATTTTTACACTTAAGAAAAATCTCGTCAAAAATTACCTTTCCGCATACTTTGACGGGGACGGAACTGTCCTTAATAAGCCTCTTAGGCTGAGGTTCTATTCAGTTTCCAGGAGACTTCTTGAGGATGTTGGAATGCTTCTTTCAAGATTCGGGATAATTGCCCGCTACGCAACAGCAAAACCAAGGCTCCCCGGAAGAACACTGCTTGAACGGTACAAAGAACTCAATAAAAAACCAAAATATACAATCCTCCACCATCTTGTGCTTGGGAAAAGGGAGATAATCCAGTTTGCGAAAATATGTTCTCCAAAACATAAGATAAAGAAGGATAGGATAGACTCTATTTCAAAACTTGACGTCCCAGAGAACTCTTATACCAGGTTCAAGGAGATGATACCCCTAAGAACACACTGTGATTTTACAGAGGATATCGTAAAGGAAGTTGAAATAATCCATGACCACAAACCCGTTTACTGTCTTGACATAATTTCAAAAGATGAGCTCATACACAAGAACGTGCTGTGGGGAAATCAACTTTTCCAGATACGCTGCGATGGAGACGAGATTTGTTTCATAATGCTGATGGATGCGTTACTTAATTTCTCACGGCAGTTCCTCCCAGACAAGCGTGGAGGAAGAACAATGGATGCGCCACTTGTCCTGACAACACGCCTTAATCCTGAGGAAGTTGATGATGAAGTCTTTAACATGGACATAGTTGATATGTATCCAATTAGCTTTTATGAAGCAACCCAGGAATGGAAATCACCTTATGATGTTCAGATCAGACAGGTTAAGGATACATTAGGGAAACCAGAACAATATCGCGGGTTCCTCTATACTCATCCAACTGAAAACATAAACGCTGGTAATAAGGTAAGTTCTTACAAGTCACTTACAACTGTCTTTGACAAGGTCCAGATGCAGATGGAACTTGCTGAAAAAATAAGAGCGGTGGACAAACAGGATATGGCCCGCATAATAATTGAAAAACATTTCCTTAAGGACATAAAGGGGAACCTTAGAAGGTTTTCAAAACAGGAATTCCGTTGCATTAGCTGTAACCAGAAATACAGAAGGATTCCTTTAGTTGGGAGATGTAACAAATGTTCCGGCAAATTAGTATTGACTGTAGCAGAAGGGACAGTCTCAAAATATCTTGAACCTTCGCTGGGTTTGGCAGAAAAATATTCACTTCCGTCTTACCTGAAACAAACATTAGATATATTAAAACGTGGAGTTGATTCAGTATTTGGTAAAGAACCAACCAAACAAGTTGGATTGAAGAGCTTTATTGAACAAGAGTGAGGCCGAAGTTGTTAATACTTGCAAACACATGGGTTGTAATAGTAATCTTAATTTTATTGATAAATCTTACCAGCTTCTTATTCAGAGAAAAATACAAAGCAGTAAATTATAAACCAAAAGTAACAGTAGTGATTGCAATCTGGAATGAATCTCCGCGCATACGTAAGTGTGTTGAATCAATTTTAAATTCTGATTATCCGAAAAACAAATTTAACATTTTAGTGACAGGCGGTGGAGAAGATAACACAGTTGAAGTTTGTAAAAAACTTGAAAGCGAAGGAAAAATAAATTTCATGCCAGAATATAAGCGCGGAGGCAAATGGACAGCCTTAAACAAGGCAATTGAAAAAGTTGAAACCGAATTAATCGCCTTTACAGACGGCGACTATGTTGTTGACAAATCCTGGTTGTCTGAACTAGTTAAGAATTCAAGCGGCGTAGACATTGTGGTTGGTTCAATCTGGACAACAACTGAGCGGACATTTAGTTCAAAGATGTATGTTGTATATCATGCGTTTTTTGATACACTTTTTTCGGCAGTCTCGAGAATTTTTGGTTCAACCCGTTTTATGGGCCAGAACAGTTTGTTTAAAAGACACGTCTTCGACAAATTACTTTTTAAGAAAAGCCAGATTGAAGACATGCGATTGGGTTTTGAAGCATACAAGATGGGGTTTAAGGTACGCCAAGTTTACCAGGCAAAGACATATTCAGCGGTTCCAGCGTCAATCCGGGATTTTCGTGTTGAACTTGTACGGGTTTTCGAGGGAATTTATAACGAATTACTGAGAGAAGGCAATATGTTTGCAATCGCGTCATTCGTATTCACAATTTTATCTTTTGTTTTGCTGCCATTTACTTTCTATAACTTATTTAAATTTGATTATATGACATGGTCGTTATCCTTAGTCGCTATGGTTCTTTTTATGATTAACTGCATATGTATCCAATTGAAATTTAAAAGAAAGATGTTGAAATACGCAATTTATACAGTACCTTTTGCTGTCACTCTTTTACTTTCAAGTTTAGAAGCGATGTTACGGTTGTTGTTCAAGAAAAATATCGGCTGGCCGACTTTAAATAAAATAGTAGATTAATTTTTCCTTACATTAGTATTAAGTATTAAATTCACCATACATGCATCTCAGGCCTGCTCCGGGAGCAACATCGCCTAATGGTATTACGACCGCTTCAAGCCCCCTCTTTTTCAGGTATTCTTTTTCGTCTGGATGTATCGAACTGGTAAGCAAAGTCTCATTCACAAGAATGAAGTTTATGCCTTTGAGTCTCTTTAAGCTCTCGCTTATCGACTGCGGACCCTTTGGCACATCTGCAAAATAGGTTGGATATTCTCTAACTTCATAACCATACAGATTAGCAATCTCTTCTATTTTACTCTTAGGCTTCCTATCACGAAATATACTTTCAGATTCGGAGACCGCCACATTATGACTTACATAAATCAGCTTTAAAGAATCTATAATCTGGTAATCACAATCTATGTGTCTGCCACTGCTCAGACCTGGTATAAAGTGCACAGGCAAACCCTCGGCAGCTTCTCCAAATAATTTAGATTCCGATTCAAATTCGTCAGATATTAATCTGAATTCTTTTCCGAAAACATAAAGTCCACCTTCTGAATAAAAACCAGTAGGAACAATTCTTTTTTTATAACCCAACCTTTGTATCATCTCTTTAAAAGCCGGAGTTGCAGCAAGGTCTGGAATAACTGCCAAATCGTTTCCCCATTCTGTAATGCAATCTCTGCCGTGCATAGAAATTTCAGCGGATATTATCTTATCATCCAAATTAATAGTATGGACGTTTACGTGTTTGGCTAATGCCAGATCAGTTTCTAGAAAACTTTCCGATCGCTTAGCTACCTTACTAGCTCCAGTAAAGTGTGGTCTAAACAAGTGTTTAGTCATATATGTCTAAGATTTAAAATCATTTTAAACGTTTCCTAAACAAAATAGTAAAGTAATGTTGGAATCATCAGCGAACCCATGCAATGCGTCATTTTTGTTTTTAATCTGCTTGCAAGGATTCCAACTCCTGCAGCCAGACCCAAGAAAAATAAACCAATTAATCCATCAAAATAAAATGCAGCTGAAGCAATTGCCAGGACCACAATTACTGAAAGCAAACGGTAGTTTATGGCGGCCATTCTTTTCGAGAAAAATTTTCCAAGTTGTAACGCCAAAAGATAAGAAATTATTGCAACAGTCAGCATAGTCAGAAGTAATAATACCAGCATTGTCAAATCAACTGTAAATCCCTTCCCAAGTATTTCTATTACACCAACTCTTGACCTCCCGATACTGTACAGCATTAGGAGCGAGAAAACGCTGTCAAGTCCGGATATTACGCCGATTGCAACCAAGAAATCCTCGCTTTTCTTGAGCAATCCCCTTGAGAAAACCGATGCTTGCGCAGGCCCTACTGAAGGGATAAACGTCAAAAGAAACGAAGAAACAAAACCTGATAATAACCCGCGTTTTATTGAGCCTTTTGGGATCTCAAATTTATACGAGACAATCTGTTTTGGTATTTTATTTTGTATGCTTAATAGGATTGGCAAACCAAAGAAACCTGTGAGCAGGATTAACAACGGTTGCTGCAATATGTTTAACCCAAAATAACCAACTGCACCTGCGCTTAGGAATACAAGGACTGCTGCAAATGGTTTTTCATCTGAAAAAATCAGGAATATTGCAATACCCAGCAGCATAAATGGAACAAAATCATGTATCGCCGTAAAAACCGGCGGAACAACCAAAATTAATAATGGAGACGCAAGTATCGAGAAAAGTATCGCGATAATCAAACCATTCAGACAAAGTTTTAACGCGAACAAAGCTTTTCCTTCCTTAACCATCTTGAAAATCGGATGCATTGCAAGAACGTTATCATCATTCGGAACGAACAGAAAAACTGAACGGATAAACTCAAAGAACTGTGACGAAATCAGCATTGCAACTAACACAAAAATTAAGTTCGGGTTTAGAAAACTAGTGAACAACAGTACAGCAATGAAGTTTGGATGCAAACCAGGCACTAAACCGGCAACAATCCCCAGCCCCAAACCAATGAGTATTGAAACAATGATTTCAATCATAAGTAGGAATTTCAAGCTTGCTTATCTTAATCGCTTGGTTTTTCATCACAAAACAATCCTCAATCCTTACCCCAAATTTATTTTTCAGATAAATACCAGGCTCAATTGTGAATGCCATGTTTTTTTGGAGGACATGGTTGCTTTTTGGCCCGATTTTCGGAAACTCATGAATTCTTAATCCAATCCCGTGCCCAGTTGAATGTCTGAATTTGTAACCTGAGCTTGTAATTTTTTCTCTCACAACCCTGTCAAGTTCTTTGCATTCAATACCAAGTTTTATTTTTGAGATTGCAAGTTCATGTGCATTTTTAACAATAGAATATACATTTTTCATCTTGTTATTTGAAGTAAAAAGATAAGTCCTGCTCACGTCACCGTGATACCCTTTGTAAACAAGACCGACGTCCATCAGTAGTACATCTTTTATCTTATGCTTCGTAGGTTTTCCATGTATGCTCGCAGAATTTTTGTCTCCTTGTGTAAGACAGAAAGCAACGTTTAATCCCCTGTCTGCAGCCCATTTTCTTATTTCCTTAGTTAATGCAAGCTCACTCATGCCCCGTTCAAAAAAAGATAACCCATGTTCCATTGCCTTCTCAGTATATCTAACCGCTCGTTTAATCTTAGAAATTTCATCTGCCCGTTTTATTGCCCGGACAATTTTACTTTCTAACCCAGCCATTTTATATTACCAAAAGACATTTTCTTCTTTTTGTTAAGGACCGCAACTATTTCATCAGCTGTAGCGCTTGGAGTTTTCCTGCTTGTATTAATCTCATGCAGATGTTTCTTGTGTCCTTCCTGTAGTGCTTCAATCAAAATAGTATCAATGTATTCGCACATTATGTTTTCTCCAAGCTTATCTCCGCTATAGCCCCTGTGTTTTAATCTTCTTTCCAATACATCTGGATTACATCTCAGAACAATCATTAGTTTTGCAAGTTCAGGTTTTATGAAATGTGAAAGATGCGAGGCAATTATGAAAACACCTGATTTATTCTTCAGTTCTTTTTCTACTGCCTTTGAAATTTTCTTTTCATCTATAATCAGCGACTTTAATTTGTCGTCATAACCAAGTATCAAGTGATTCTTATGCGCAATCCTTTTGATGTCGAGTTCTTTTGCCTTTAATTTCTTAGCTAATGCTTCTGCCACACTTGTTTTACCAGTTCCAGGTACTCCAGATATTAAAATTAACATATAATAAGATAGAAACAACAAGAATAAAAAAGTATAGAATCAGTAGCCGACAACCTCAATTGGTATCCCCAGTCTCTTTTCAAGTTGGTTTACGTACCTTCCGCCCTTGCCAATAAGGCGTTTAACCATTGCATGCTTGACATAAACCATTGCAACTCCGCCCTTTATTTCAACCTCAGCTTCAACACCAATTGCTCTCTTTACCTTTTCTGCCATGTCCCCAATTTGTTTTACCACCGGCATCACAACAGTCATTTCACCGTATGAGTACATCTCGTATTCTGGTTGTCCTGAAAAGAAATCTTTTATTTCAATAACAGGCCTTGCCAAATCGCTTTCAACCATCCCGCTCGGGACCTTCACAGTCATGCTTAACGAATAGACCTTTCCGACATTTCCATTCTGGATGAATATGACTGTGTCGATTATTGAAGGGATTACTCCAAGCTCCACCCGATTAATGAAACGTTGTATTGCATCAATAGGGCTTGTCGCATGAACAACTCCAACCATTCCCACCCCAGATAGTCTCATGTCAGCGAAAAGCAAAAAGTCCTGATTGTTTCTCATTTCATCAAAGATTGTGTAATCAGGTCTGCTAAGCAGCAGGACATCTCTTATCTCATCCATGCTACCCAGCGCTTTGCTATATTGAGTTATTTCATTCGGTAACCGCAAATCCCTTGGTGCTTCAACTGTCTTTACTATCTTTTTTCTTGCCAAATACGATTCAGCAAGTGCTTGCGCAAAAGTTGTTTTTCCATTTCCAGGTGCTCCAGATATCAGTATGCCTTCTGCTTTTGTCTCAAGAAGGTCCATAATCTTTTTGTCAAGCTTGTAGTCCTTTAGATCCATTCTATGGATTGGCCTGACAATTGTTATTTCCCAGCCATCTGCAAATGGAGGTTTTGTTATCACAATTCTATAATCCCTTATTTGCGCAACTGTACTCCACCTTCTTTCTGTTTCAAGGAAAGAGCCGTCAATCCTCATCTTGCCTTCCTCAACGATTTCCTTTGACATTTCTTCAACCTGTTCTGCAGTCAGCCTTTCATTGCTAACAAGCTCCATATGCCAGTTTCCAGGCGTTCCTTTTTTTGCAGAAGGTATCGCACCCTCTCTTAGATGGACACTCATTGTGTGACGGTCAAAATATTTCTCAAAAGAAAGTATTCTCTTTATTTTTTCAACTTCAATGAAAAGCACATCAATTCCTAATGCTTTTCCTGCTTCAGCATCAACCTTGTCTAATGTTATGAAAGTCGCGCCCATTGTTCGCGCTGTTTCGCGTATCATTGAATCTATTTCGCCGGACTTTGCGTATTTTATCTGGAATTCATTTGGCCTTTCACCAACATGCTGGATAATTATCTTATCGCTTTTCAAGTCATTTAATTTCTTAAGTTCAGTTAATCCAAGAAATCCGGTTTCTCTTCCGTAGTTTGCCTGATATTCAAGTTCTGAAACTACAGCCAGATGTATCAGTATTTTAGCTTCTTTTATTTCTCCTTTTTCAATCATTTTGGAAACAGTTCCATCTATGATTGCAGAGGTATCTGGTAAGTACATTTTCATATTTTCACCTTATATTCCGCTTCCTTGTTTTAGCGGAGTTGTTAAATTTGATAATCCTATGACAGAACTCTTTCCATAACCGCCGAGTGTTAGGAACAAAATAACGGCAATTGCCAAGCCGATAACCAGCAAGACAATGACTAATACATCAGTTGATATTCCCCTTTTGTTTAACCATCTTATAAAGTTTTTCATTTCTTCTTAGGCTTTAATTCTGTTATTCCACCCATGTATGGAATAAGTGCTTTAGGCAGTTTTACTGAACCATCTTTTTGCTGGTGGTTCTCAATTATGGCGCAAATTGCCCTTTCAGTTGCTAAAGCTGTATTATTAAGCGTATGCAGCACTTCCTTTTCGCCGCCATACTTGCCAATCTTTATGTTTAGTTTTCTTGCTTGGTAATCAAGACAATTTGTCGCTGAACCAAGTTCCCTGTAAGTATTTTGCGATGGGAACCATCCCTCAAGGTCATATTTCTTTGAACCATTGTCGTTCATTTCCCCGCTTGCTATCAAAACAATCCTGTATGGTATTTCCAGTGCCTGGAAAACTTCCTCACTTATCTTGACCATCTTTTCGTGCCAGTCCCATGAGTCTTTTGGAGCACAAAGTACGAACTGCTCAATCTTATCAAATTGATGCACGCGGAATATTCCTTTTGTGTCTTTGCCATGGCTTCCAGCTTCTCTTCTGAAACATGCTGAATATGCGGTGTATGGTTTTGGCAGTTCAGTTTCAGGAATTACCTCATCTGCATGAAGTGAAGCAAGCATCTGTTCAGATGTTGCTATTAAGAAAAGGTCCTCGTCCTTTATCGCATAAAGCTGTTGTTCAAAATCCCCAAGCTCTGCAGCACCTTTCATGTATTCTTTCTTGAGCATATATGGTGTCCAGAATGGTGTGAACTTGTGCTTTAGCATTATATCCAATGCAAGCCTGAGCATTGCGAAGTTTAGCATCACTGCATCGTTTTTCAGGAAATAAAATCTCGCTCCAACCAACTTTGATGCCCTTTCGATCTCAGCTAGATCAAGGTCAATAACAAGGTCAGCATGTGCTTTAATATCAAAATTGAATTTGGGAATTTTACCCCAGGTCCTTACTGTTACGTTGCCGTCCTCTGTTTTTGAGACAGGTACGTCCTTATGTAATATGTTGCCGACTTTGTATCTTATCTCATCTCTTTGTTTTATCAGTTCTTCTGATTTTACCTCAAGTTCCTTGACTTTTGCAGAAAGTTTGCTCATTTCTTCTATTTCTTTCTTTGCTGGTTTTTTCTCTTTCTTTAAGTTTGATACTTTTTCTCCCAGCTGGTTTATCTTCTGCCTTATGTCCTGGACTTCCTGGGCAGAATCTCTCCATTCAGTATCATATTTTATTACAAGGTCTACATTTTTTGTGTCCTTGAATCGTTTTTTTTCTGATTCCTTTACCACCTCAGGAGTTTCCCTGAAAAGCTTGATGTCTAACATATTTATCAAAAACTTCAAGAAATCATCTAAATAAAAGCTTAACCCCAGAGCCGTAGAATGACATTTTTATTTTTCTGCGCAAAGTTAAATAACTCTTCTAACTCAGCGCCCCTTAATCCTGGCCCACATACTGCAAATACCCTGCAAGGTGAAACCATCTTGTAAATCTTTTCAAGTTCAGCAATTTTGAGTTGCTTTTTTGAGAGGTTAACACAAAACTCGTAATCAACACCGCTTGCCCGTATTAAACCAACTGATTTTTTCAACAAATCAACACATTTATGCCAGTCTGAAACATCCAGCTCAATTCTTACAAAGTCCAGCAATTCATTTTTAAGTGCATGTTTCAAATTCTCAGAATTTGTTCCGCACTGGTTTAGCCCAACCTTAACATTGTTGTTTTTGCTCCAGGAAGCAATTTCTGTAAGCAAATCGTTATTGTTCAGGAATTCGCATCCCTCAAGCATTATCGCGGTTACCATTGGGTTGTCCTCAAGCAGATTTTTCTTAACTAATTCAAAATCAATACCAGGAGTTACTGCTCCACAACCACAGAATTTGCATTTTTTCACACCATCTGGTTTAAGAATCGTAGAAATCCTTCCAGGATAACCATTAAGCGACCTCTCAATGACGCTCAACCCGCCAATTTTCATAATTAACTAACAGCTTATAATTACATTTAAGCTCTTTGTTGTTACTAACTGTTACACCACTCTTTGTTGTTACTAACTGTTGCACCAAAATCATTATAAAACCACATTATACTAATTTGTATATGCTCAAAACAAAACAATTAGTACTATTACTATCAGTTCTTGTAATCATAGGCACTTTAATGACAAGTTCAGCCCTTGCCGAACAAAAAAATGAAAAAATAACAGATTATGGATTAAATTCTAAGCTTGTTATTCCCGAAAACGGTGTTTTAAACATATTGAAAGAGTATACAACCCAAGATTTCATAACAATGGCCGGGGCCAATGATAGTTATGAGCCTGATAATAATTACACAAATGCCAAATGGATTGAACCGAATGGCACATCACAAGCACACTCTTTTTACCCAACCAGCGAATCAGACTGGTTAAAGTTTAATGCAACCGAGAATCTATCTTATGTTATTTTAGTTCAGAATTCAACATCAAATAGAACCGATTCATACCTTAGACTTGTGAATACAAATGGAATAACATTACTTGGATACAACGATGACATGAATTCTACAGCATATAACTTCAACTCACGGATAATCTGGTTTTGTCAAACAAATGGGACTTACTATTTGGAGATAAGAGATGGGCTTAACAGTTCTTACAGTAGAGGTGGTAATTACACAATTTCAATCAATGTCACTGACCTTTCAGGATATTCAAAAGATGGCTATGAAATCGACAATAACTTTACGCTCGCAAATTGGATAGAAACAAACAAAACAGTCCAGAATCATTCTTTTTTTCCATACACAAATGACGAGGATTTTGTTAAATTTAATGTAACAGCCGATACATGGTATGTAGTGGAAACTCTCAATAATACAATAAAAACAGACTCACGGCTTTATGTTTATTACAAAGATGGCGTTACTATAATGAACAATCCAAGTAATGATGACGACGTCGCATATAAAAATCTGAATGCACGTGCTTTGTTTAAAGCAAATGAAAGTGCGACTTTTTATGCAAAGAACCAGGACTATTGGACGCCAACAGTTTACTGCGCGCTTTGTGTTTATAACTATTCTTTATTTGTATTTCAACCTGATTTTATCTGGGCGTATACAAACAATACACCAATAACTGTAAGTCTTAATACACAAAATTCTTCAGTTTACATTAAATTTAATGCAACAAACGGAACAAGTTATCGCATAAAGACACAGAATACAACAACAGGGGTCGATACATACATAAGGTTATACAACGAGAATGGAACTTTATTGGCGTTTAACGATGACATAAGTGATCCAACTAATGTTAATTCACAGATAATATTCAACTGTAATGAAAACGGAACTTATTATTTAGCAGCATCAGTACCAACAACAGGTTCATTTAATGTAACAATCTCTGAATTAGGGAATTTAATTCCCTATTTGCTTAAACCAATTTCTGAGCTGAATGTTACCAAAAATGCAACTTTTCAAATGATAATGGGCGTAAGATGTACGGGTGGTTATTGTGGTAATGTAACCGCAACACTTGATCCAGACAAAATCAATGAAAAATATTCTGGAGAAGAAAAGATATCCGAAGAAACAAAGGAAATTCCAGAGATAACAACAGAAAAAGCTGTTGGAGACATTTACATTGTTATTCTCAATAATCAAGGAATGCCAAAGCTCACAACTGAGAATATAAGAACTGTAAAAGAACAAATTAAAGAGTTGCAGTACGATTTCATAAACAAGCACCAGGACATAGCAATTCAAAATATGTATTCAACAATTAATGCTTTAGCAATAATAGCGTCACCTGAACAAGTAAAGGAACTTGCAAATGATCCAAACATATTGAGTATTACACCAAACCGAATTTTTTACAAAACACTTGATGACAGTGCGCCGCAAATAAATGCAACGCAAGTCTGGAATATGACTGATCTAAACGGATTTAATCTAACTGGGAAACACCAGACTGTTTGTGTGCTTGATACAGGAATCAATTACTCGCACCCAAATCTAGTTCATGCTTATTTAGATGGCTATGACTTCGCATATAATGATTCTGACCCAATGGATGATGATGGACACGGAACTCATGTATCTGGCATCATAGCATCTAATGACACAACCTACAGAGGCATTGCCCCAGATGCTGGAATTGTTATGATGAAGGTATTTAACGCAGCCGGGAACACAGATACAGCAATACTGATGCGGGCTATTGACTGGTGTATTGATAATGCAACATTCTACAACATCTCTGTGATAAGCATGAGCTTAGGCGGTGGAGCGTATAACAGCGTATCTGCTTGCGAAAGTGCGCAGCCCGAGCTCAAAACCGCAATTAATGAAGCAACAAATGCCGGTTTAATTGTTGTAGTATCTTCAGGAAATTTTCCATGTCCTACATGCACTTGTAATGCAACCTATATCTCTGCCCCATCTTGCATAGGTAATTCAATTTCAGTAGGGAATGTCGACAAAACAGATACTGTAAACTCAGGAAGTTGTTCGTCGTCTATACTCAATTTACTTGCACCAGGTACTTCTATTATGTCTACCTCTCTACGTGGCGGGGCCACATGTTCAAGTGGCGGAGACTTTGATAGTTGTACCGGAACAAGCATGGCGGCACCACACGTTGCTGGTGCAATTGCTGTAATGAACCAGTATTATGAATCCAAATATGAAACAACTCTCACCAAGAGCCAGGCATTATATTATCTTAACACAACAGGTAAACGGATAAAGGATACAAGGAACAATATTAATTTCACAAGGATAGATTTAGAAGGTGCAATTGCCGCACTAATCCAAAAAGGTGTGGTTTCAATGTCTTCTAAAGCAATACCTTTTTATACAACAACGCAGAACCCGAGATATCCAGCTAATCTTACTTGCTTGCGTGATATGACTAATGGAAGCACATGCAACATTACATGGACTGTAAATGCAACGGGCAACATAAATGAAACATGGGAATTTTATTCAGTCTTTACTTCAGAATTCAATATAACAAATGAAACGACGCATCTTAACATAACAATATCCAGTCAGAACATGGCGCCCCAAATCACAATAAACACTCCTGCAAATAACACACTTCAAAACCCAAACATTTTGGTCAACGCAACAATCTTCAGCAACACATCGCTGATAAAAGTTGCAAATTTCAGATATGAGAACTCAACTTACAATAGCTCATGGTTCGCAATGACAGAGAACGACAGCATAAACAACCTTTGGTATTATTCCTTTAATGCTACAAATTTAGTTGATGGAAACTATACAATCCGCGTGCATGCAAACAATTCATTAGGAGCTTCAAATGAGTCTGCAGTAATCATAATCTTGGACAGATCCCCGCCAATTGTTAACGTTGTCTCAACTTACCCGCAGAACACAAGCACGCCATGGTTAAATTATACAATAATCGAGGCAACCCTAAATACAACCTGGTATATACTTGATAATGGAACGCCAGTTGTAATAACTGGGAATGAAACATTTAGTTTGTTTTATCCAGGATTGCACACAATAACTGTATATGCAAATGACACCTCAGGTAACAATGGTTCGTCAACAAGGCTTTTCTCTGAAAACTTCCCGATGAATATGACAAACTGGACAACTGAATTAATAAATTATGCACCAGAATTGACAAATGTCACAGTTACTCTTGCGGGTAATGATATAACAAACAATGAAAGCGTAGAAGTCAGCGGAGCCATGAACATCACATTACAGACAGCAAACTTTAACCTGACAATACGCAATTTCCATGGATTGAATGCAAGTTGGTTTAATTTCTTCAATATCTCCGAAAATGATGTTAATGTAAACAAATCAATAATAAATGCAGGTCTTTCTGCTGTTAAACTTATAAGTTTGATAAATGTTTCAAACTTCCTTAGTGACGGACGTTATAACGGAACAGTTGAATTTTCTCCAAATGCCACTGGCTTTAATGTAATATTTTATTGCCCCACAGTTTCATCAACATTCGCAGATACAGGCGTGACAGGCGGAGGTTGCAGCATACCAGGCGGGCACATTGGAGGCTGTTACAACACAACAACATGTTACAATATTGGAGCATGTGGCGTAAACTACAACGGGACCCCATGTTATGTAAACACAGCATCCACGTTGAAAGCTTATTTACCATACTTTTCAGCAGTTGCAGGAGCTAATGATACTGAATCACCGCAATTAACAGTTAATTCGCCGACAAACACAACATACACAACAAATGCCGGAGTTTCAAATTTAAATGCGAATTTAACTTCATCTTCAGATACAACAACATGTTATGATTCATTAAATAATGGTGCATCAAACACCACAATGACAAAAAACAATCAGATATTTTCAGCCAGTATAGGGAGTCCATTGTTAAATGGCGGGTATAACATAACATTTTATTGTAAAGACGGGTACAACCATTGGAACTCAACGTTAATCTTTTTTACAATAAACGATACTACCAAACCCACATTATCAACAAATGAGTCTAATCTTGATACTGATAGCGTAGACATAGATACTACTACAGATGAACCTGTTTTTGGCGTAGTATTTTATGCGCAGGGAAGCGATGCAGATAACTACGTAAACGATGTGACTGAAGCAAATTGTGGTAGCTGGACAAATTATAATTCAAGCTCGACAATTGATGACGAATGGAAAGATCATTGGATAGACGGTAACAGTTTCTGTGACGGGAGCGATGATTGTGAGTTTGAAATAGTATCGCCAACAAGTAAGACAACAAGTCCAAGCATACATTTGTCTGGCTTAACTGATGAAGCGCGTTATTATTATGGTGCATGCATGTGCGATAAACAGGGCAATTGTAAACTTCTGCAGTCTGATTTCACAACAGAATCCACAAATACTTCAAATGATGACGAAGGCGCTGGTGGCAGTGGCGGTGGCGGAGGAAACAATACAACAGTACAAACAGCCAAAATTACAGGGATATGGACTGAAGTTGCTGCAAATACAAAACAAACATGGAACCTGAACTCGAATCTTATTCCTATAAAAACAATTGAATTTACTTTAAAAGAAACACTGATTGATCTTATAATGTCAGTTACTAGTCTTGGTACAAATTCCGGCGGACTGGTAGCTCCACCAAATACAGTTTATTCATATTTGAAAATTGATCCTGGAGCAGCTTATTCATCAGTGATATCAGCAAAAATAAAGTTCCAGATACCAAGTTCATGGTTTACCTCAAATAGCGCAGACAAAGAAAAAGTCAAACTATACCGATATATAGGGAGCCAGTGGTACTCGCTTTACACCAGAGTAGTAAGCACCACAGGTTCAACATATACCTACGAAGCAGATTCACCAGGATTTTCTTATTTTGCAATAACTGCTGAACAAGGAGAAGTGACAGTTAATACAAGCCAGACCAGCATTACAGCAACATTAAACAAATCGCAAACAGCAACATACACATTACAGAACAATCCATACGTTGTAAAAGTGGTTGATATAACAAACGATTCAAAGGCCAAGCTTGAGGTTAATGCTGAACAAACAACTTTGTTGGCTGAAGGGCAGTCGTATAAATTTACCTTTAATGCGAATATGACTGTAAGCGATGTAAACTATGTCCAAAATGGCACAGGTAACGTAACATTTACTCTTGTGATAATCCCTGTATCAGTATCGCAAAATACATCAGTAACAGCTCAGCAGGTTAACATAACTTGCGGGGATAATGTTTGTTCAGCAAATGAGACGTGTGGTTCCTGTTCAAAAGACTGTGGTACATGCCAGCCAAAAGGTACATCAACTACTGATCAGATATCCGGATTCTTTGGGGTCTACTGGTTATACATTGTTATAGCCATAATCTCAGTTTCTGTTGCAGGCGTTCTGTATTACATATTTGTAGTAAAAGGGATTAAAGTCGGCATACACATACACAGGGGCCAAAAAGAAGAACAGAAGCACTTAGCAGAATATGAAAAGCCGAAAAAAGGGAAAACAAAAAAAGGAAAAGAAGTAATTAAAGAAGAACCAGAAGAAAAACAGAAGTTTAGTATCTTCAAGAAAAAAGAGAAACGTGAACTTGAAGATAAATACAAAAGGGAAAAAGAGCCTGGCATCTTTAAACTGGACTAATGGTAAACATGGATTTGATACGAACATTTGTTAGCGTTGAAATACCTGAAAAGTTCAGCGAACAGATAGTTAACATACAAAAAGAACTGGAAAAAACAAAGCCAGACATTAAATGGGTTGAGCCAGAAAACTTTCATTTTAATCTTAAATTTTTAAGTTCCAGGACAGAAGCTGAGATCACAAAGATTTCTGAAAAAACAAAAGCAGTTACCTTAAGGCATAAAAAATTTATGTTGAGCATAGAACAAATAGGATGTTTTCCTTCTGATAGTTCCCCCCGCGTAGTTTGGTTAGGTGTTCAGCAGGGCAAAGAAGAGATATCAAATCTAGCAAACGATATTGATGAATCATGCTCGAAACTCGGGATTGAGAAAGAAAAGCGGAAATTTGAACCACATTTAACATTAGGCAGAATACGTTCACTAAAAAACCAAGAAGCGCTGGTAAAAAAGATAAATGAAAACCGGAATATTCAAATAGGAACCTTTAAAGTGTCTAAAATATTGTTGATGCAAAGTAAATTATCACCGAAAGGTCCGACATATTCGATATTAGGAAAGTATGATTTGTGTGATTGAAATGGCAACAGTCCTGATTTGTGAAAAGCCAGATGCAGCAAAGAAGATAGCCTTTGCACTTGCAGACGACAAGGTAAAACAAATAAAAACAGAATCAGGCATAGTTTACTTTTCGTTCAAGCGAGATGGGAAAGAGCTCATGACTGTTCCCGCAGTAGGCCATGTCTTCATGCTAAAAGATGTTTCCAAACTGGGTTGGACCTACCCCATCTTTGATGTCGATTGGGCGCCAGTTTATGAAATAAATAAAAAAGCCATGCATACAAAGAAATACATCCAAGCAATAGAAGAAGTTGTAAAACTAGGTAAGGATTTTATTATTGCTACAGACCTTGATGAAGAAGGGAGCGTAATCGGATACAACATCCTAAGATTTTTGGCAAAACAAAAAGATGGGAAAAGGATGTGCTTTTCTACATTAACAAAACCAGATTTGGTTGAAGCGTATAAAAATTTGTTGCCGCATCTTGATTTCGGAAGGATAGAATCTGGTTTGACAAGACACGAACTTGACTTTTTATGGGGTGTAAATGTATCCAGGGCATTAACTCTTTCAATAAAAAATGCAGGTAAAAAATTAAGTTATTATGTTATTTCCGCAGGACGCGTACAAACGCCGATGCTTTATTTTTTGATTAAACGGGAGAAAGAAATAAATAAATTTGTTTCAACGCCGTTCTGGGAACTTGAAGCGGATTTGATAACAACACCTGCAGTAACCTGTTATCATTCAAAAGGAAGATTCCTGGACGAAAAAATAGTCAAGGACATGTTAAAAAAATGTGCAGATGAGCCGGCAATTGTTGATAAAACTGAGACAAAGAATGTTGAGAAAAACCCACCAACACCATTTGATTTAACATCACTGCAGACTGAAGCATATCGATATTTTGGTTATTCTCCAAAAAGGACAGTTGCAATAGCACAGAACCTTTACACAGCAGGATATATCTCTTATCCAAGAACCAGCAGCCAGAAACTTCCGCCACAGATAGGGTATCACGATATCCTGAAAAATCTCGGGAAAATAAAAGCATATGAAAAATTCTGCAAGGAACTGCTTTCTGAAAAAGAACTAAAACCAAACGAAGGAACAAAAACTGATGCAGCGCACCCAGCTGTTTACCCAACTTCAGAAACCCCGGACGTAAAAAAATTAAACACAGAAGAAAAGAAACTTTACGATTTGATTGCCCGCAGATTCTTGGCCACATTTGGCAAACCAGCAAAGCGCGAATCAACACAGATATTGTTTGCGATTTCAGATGAGATATTTAAGGCAACAGGCTCTAAAACACTTGAACCTAACTGGATGGAATATTATGGTCCTTATGCAAAACTTGAGGAAGTTGAATTACCGCAATTAAGATCAGGCGACAAGATTGACGTCAAAGACTTACGAAAGCTTGACAAAGAAACTCAGCCTCCGGCAAGATATTCACAAGGTTCAATTGTCAAGGAACTTGAAAAACAAAATCTTGGAACAAAGACGACCCGCGCAACAATACTTCAAACTCTTTATGACCGCGGGTATATCTCTGGAAAAAGCATCGAGGTAACAAAACTTGGCATGCAAGTTGGCGAGACTTTAGCTAATTATGTCCCAGAACTTGTTTCTGAAAAGCTTACCCGTTCTTTTGAAAAAGACATGGAAAAGGTTGGTAAAGAGGAAGTTAAGCGCGAGAATGTTATCAAAAAAGCAAGGATAGTCATCAAAAAAGTATCAAAAGAATTCCATGAAAACGAATCAAAAGTTGGTATAGCTTTAGAAAAGGCAATAATCGAGATGAAGAATCAGCAACAGATGCTTGGGAAATGTCCAAACTGCAAGGAAGGAAATTTAAAAGTATTGTTTAGTCCGTTCACCAAAAAAAGGTTTGTTGGATGCAGCAGTTATAATAGATGTGCAAAATGCGGATTTACAAAAACAGCATGCAAATGCAAATGCCTTATATGCGGCGGAGAAAAAGGAAAATGCAAATGCAGCTGGAAAGAAAAGGTATGGAATCCCTCTTGCGGCACAGGTTATCCGCTTCCACGTTTCGGATTCATCGAATCATCTGAAAAAGTTTGTGACGAATGCAAGTCCCCAATAATCAAAGTCATACGAAAAGGAGCGCGTCCTTTCACAATGTGTCTTGATCCAAAATGCAAGACAAAAGTTGACTGGATAAAGACACCAAAAGAGCTCGAGAAAGCAAAGGAAAAAGCTGAAGCATCTGAAAACAATGAAGAAACCGAAACGAAGATTGTTAAGAAAAAAGCTAAGTAATTCTCATTTTATAATTTGCATTTTGCACGCGAAACAAGGTTTAATGACATCAATGTAACAAAAAACATTCTAAAGTTTGTACTTTTCTTTTTCGTAAACCTTTATGCGATTGTAACCACAGGTCAATTCTCCTCCGCCGCGGTTCATCATTACTTTCACCAGCGCAATCGTCACAACAACACCTATCAGTGCAAATATTGCATAACTTGTAGCAAAGGGCACCATAGTTGAGTTAGCCATGGTATTAAAATGGCCATCTGATGTTGAAGTTAATTCTTCGCTGTAAGCAACAAAGGCCTTTATGTTGTATCTTCCAAGGTTTTGGGGTATAACCTTTATAGCAAAGGTTGTATGTTCTCCAGCTCGTACTTCCACAGATCCTGTGTTAAAGCTGGATACCTTTTCTGCGCCAAAATATAGGTCTCCAATAAAACTCGCATTTACAGTTTTGTTTTCATTGTTAAAGAAAGTACCATAGATGGTTATCGTTTTATTTATGTTAGTCCACGCTTCATTTGATATAACAAGCATACTTTTGTCTTCAGCAGCGTAAACACAGTCAAGAACTAACAATGTCAAAAATAAGGATATAACATATTTTTCTTTCATCTTTTCTTCCCCCGTTGTTTACTTCTTGTTAGTGTTGCAAAATATGCTGCCACAACAATTCCAACAATTGCCAGTATAGGAATGATGCCGCTTTCGAGCGGTGTTGTAGTCAAGCCGTCAGATTTACCCATCGCTACGCCAGTAATTGCTTTCTCTGATAGACATGCGCCACAATCATTCAGGCAAGTTGAACAGTTCTCACTTGAATCACAGGTCTCATTTCCGCACGTTATTTTTTCTGGGGCAGCATAAGTGCAGTTGTGTTCTATTTCTGGAGGTTCATATGTGTCAGAACAAGTACCGATATTAGCGCAATTTCTAATCTGTTTTTCAGATTGAAGACATTCGCTCCAATTTGTGCAGTTCCATCTATATGTACAACCTCCTCCGCCTGTCGTTCCGTCTATCACTCCGCCTGTTGTGGGATTACCCATTATGAAAGCATCATCTTGATCGAAGAAAGTTGTTTCTGCAGATACATTCGTTACTGATACTACTGATAAAAGTAGTGTAATCAAGATATAATTAAGTAACTTAATTTTAGATAGTTCCATCTACATCATCATTATTGATTAACAGCATTTGTGTAATACGAACCCGCATATGTTGTGACATTCGAAGCTGTTTCTGAAATAAATTGGAAGGTCAAATTTCTTTGATTGGCATTTGCAAGCACTGTGCAAGTGACTGTATTGATGAACGGAACATTAGTATCGAGACCCATAGCAGTAACTGAAGTATCCGCAGAGTTATTGCTCACCGCGATGTTGTCAATATTATCTGATCCTCCTTGAGTTTGTGTCACAAAGTGGCAGTTTCCAACAGGCCCAGATGCGCTTATGATTGCTCTGTTTTGGATTGCCACCCCATTTGTAGATGAGCTCTGTACAAGATAGACCTTAACAATATTCATCTTGCTCGGCGTCAATGCGATAGTAAATACGTTTACGCGCACTGCATTCGTAGCATTCAAATTACTTCCAAGATAGACAGGAGTAAGTCCGCTCCCGCTTCCTGTTTCGTCATCCCTGCATTTGAGCGTTCCATCATCATCAACACCATAGACATAATTATCAGAAGAGCAATCGGTTTGCATGTTGGTAAAGTTTGCAGTCCACAAGGGATCAACTTCTACCGTAAGATAAGCAGGAACATTTTGCAACCAAGACCAATTTAACTTACCAAAGAAATTCAATGCAGTAACACTATTTGAACCCCAATCCT
>Ga0315297_10000011_pt1 | contig 96044 bp, 96 predicted proteins | sample YL17G15_0_MG_FD_203628 | JGI IMG/M metagenome (GOLD analysis project Ga0315297, IMG submission 203628) | Sediment microbial communities from Yellowstone Lake, YNP, Wyoming, USA - YL17G15_0 | ecosystem: Environmental > Aquatic > Freshwater > Lake > Sediment | place: USA: Wyoming | collected...
CAGTGCAGAACTCAACACTAAAACATGCAAGAACAACTGAATCACAACTTCACAATTCAGTGGCAAACAATTCAAACTTCACAGCAAGCATCATCGACACAAACTCACGCATATATAATTCAAACCTCACCAGCAGCAACACAACAAACTCACAAATCAACGATTCAATAATCAAAGATTCAAATCTCACGAATTCTATAATAGACACCAATTCTCAAGTTTATAATTCAAATTTGGCAAACTCAAACTCAACAAACTCACAAATAAACAACACCAAACTATTAAGAACAGATACTACCAATTCAACAATATTTGACAACTCAATACAAATAAATGACTCAACCATACGAAATTCCAACATAACAAATGTTACATTTGACAACACAATAATAGACTATTCAACAATCAACAGCTCAACAATGCTAGATTCATCATCATACAATTCTCAAATAAAACTAGACTCAAAACTTCTCAACTCAGCATCAAATAATTCATTAATAGAATCATCAACACTGATCAATGTCACAGCAATAAACTGTACAATAATAAATTCAACAAAGACAAATGTGGTATTAATAGGCTCAATATTTGTGAACAACCAAGAAGGAAACTCAACAACAACAGGATCTAATGTAAGCGGATCAAACATAATCAACAGCGTGGTAACTTATTCTTTAGTCCAAGACTCAAACATAACAACATCAAACATAAACATTTCAACAATAATCAACTCAAGACTAGAAAATCTCACAGCAACAAATGTCACAATAATCAACTCAACAAGGACAAATATGATAATAGCAGGATCAACAATAATAAACAGCCAAGAATACGATTCAGTAACCACAGGATCACAGATATCCTCTACCAGCCTACAATTCATGACATTCCTGTACTCAACAGCAAAAGACTCAAATCTAGCATTTTCATACATAGACCGCTCAAACATAACAGGATCAACAATAGATTACAACTCAACAATATTATACAGCAATGTTACAAATTCTACTATAATACACTCAACAGTAAATTATTCAGATATAACGAACTGCAACATCAACAATTCTTTAGTCAACAACGCAAAGCTTGCAAACGCAACACTGGTTGGAGCAGAAATCACAAACTCAAACTTCCTGACAGGAAACCTTGTGCTTGTAAACAGCGAAATGTTCCAAAACCAGTACTATGGAACAATAAGCGCTTACCAATCAAAAGTAAACTATTCAACACTAGAAGAGTCATCAGTATCAACATCAACGATAAATGGAACAGTACTAAACCATTCAAGCACTAGCTCATCACAAATATTCAGCACAAACATAACATCAACGCCAGTGTCAAACTCAGTAATAAGAAACTCAGTAATACAAGACACAGGATATGTAACACTAGACATCACAGGAATAAAAGATTTAATTATAGACAACGCATTCATCTGGGACGGCAACATATATACAGGAACAATAACATACAAAGGATTCAGTTATTACGTACCAAACACACTAAAAAGAATATATGAAGAATGCGGAGACGGCATATGCGCGGGAGTAAACAACCTGCAAAACTGCCCAGAAGATTGCATACCAAGACCGCCAGGAGCAGCACCTCCACCTCCACCACCTCCACCTCCACCTCCACAGCCACCACCACAAGAAGCAGCAGAAGCTCCAGCAGCAGAAGCGCAAGCAACAGTCCAAGTATCACCAACAACAAGAGTGCCAGCAGGAGGACTTGTAGAAAGAGGAAAAGAAATAGCAAATAGACTATTAGAACTGTTCGGCAAAAAAGAAAAACCAAAACTAGAAACAAACCCAATCCCTTGCGTAAGAGTAACAAAATCAGAAACAAAACAAGTATTAATACAACTACAAAAATCCTCACTAGAACAAGGAATAACTTTACCAGCGCAATCAGAGCTAACAACTGAACCATTCTACCTAATATGCAGCGAAGAAGCATCTCTCGAAATAACACTATCAATACCTGAAGATTTCATAGACTTACAAGCATTAGAATGCACAAACGGAAACTGCGTACTCCTAGAATCAGAAACAGTAGACAACCTAGAATGCGGAGAAAGCATAACACAACAATTCTTTGGAATAACAGAAACACAAGAGAAAAGACTATTGCTGAACTTCACCTGGAAAGACAACAAGACACTATCGGCAGACAGAACAATAATAACATTTGATAATATAATAAAAGATACCAACAAGATCAGCGCAGGAACACCAACAACAAAAGAAACCCCATTAAAAGGCACAAACAACAAAATAGTAGGAATACCCATCTACATAAAATCAGAACTAAACCAAAGCCTTCCAGCAACAATAACAATACCTTACACTTCTACAATAGATATAGAAGAAGCAACCCTAGCATTGTATGCTTTAGTGGATGAAGGAAACAATACGCGATGGGAAAATCTTGACGGAAAAAAAGACAAAGAAAACAAGAAAATAACCACTCATGTCGCTGACATAACAAAATTTTTGGGAAAAGAAAACAAAGCATACTTTGCACTAATAGCAGACAGATGCATAAGCTGCACTAACACAACATTTGAAAAAGTTTACAACCCATCAGTTGAGAGCAAAGAAGCAGTAATAATGATACATGGACTATTAAGTTCACCATCAACATTCCAATATATTGTAGATGACATAAGACTAACACAACAACCATGGCAAGCATGGGTCTTCGGTTATCCATCAGAAAGACAAATATCAACAAATGCGATAGACTTCGCCAACCACATAGAAGCACACACAAACGAGTACGAACACGTATACATAGCAGCACACAGCATGGGAGGACTGGTCACGCAAGAAGCATTAAGATATGCATATGATGAAAATAACAAAACACCAGGAAAATACACTTTTGTCAACAAAGTAGAAAAAGTCGTGCTAGTAGGAACACCAAACCAAGGATCACCAGGAGCAGAAGTATACACAAACGTACTGGGCTATGTTGGAAGTGTAGGTACAAACATAAGAACTTTCAGCATGGACTACCCATCAATACAAGAGCTAATAAAAGGAAAAGAAGTAGAAAGAGTACCAGGCATAGACTATTATGTCATAGCTGGAACAAGATCTTTTGATACAGGAGCAGACCTCATAGACGTCTCAGGCAAACTATTCGGGAACGAGACAAACGATGGAATAGTTGGAGTAAAGAGCGCGCAAAAAGTAGGAAACGAATACGTAAACAATAGCTGCAGCAACTACTGGGCAATAAACGAAACACACACCCAATTATTAGATAACCCCTCCTCAAGAAAAATAATTGAAAGAATAGTGGCAACAGAAATATTGAAAGATTATGACCCAACAGGAATTCTAGGACACACCAAATACTTGAAAATAAGAATACCACAATGCAAGCCAGGAACACAGTATGTGATAGCAGGAAAGAAAGTCTTCCTTGAAAATACAGCACAACCAGCAGGATGCTCCTGCGGAAACGGGTACTGCGGAGAAGGAGAAGATCAGTACAACTGCCCATCAGACTGCGCAAACATATTCAGAGAAGAAAACATAAGACTAGCACTACCATATGTAATAGAATTCTTATCAATACTACTATTCTTAGTGCTGACAGCATGCATATACAAAGTATACAGATACAGGCAGATGTCAAAATGGTTCTATGTCATGTTTTCACTGTCTGCGTTAATCGTGATAGCTTATGTCAGGATGAACCGCTACATCCAACAATACACACTTCTCGGCTTAACGCACTTCACAATCGTTGTTGCATTAATGCTAGGCTCACTATTCTACATCTTATATTTCAAAGTCAAATCCTTCAGATACCTAATAAAATATGGAATTGAAGGAATAGAAAGAAGAACAGAAGAACTAGAATATGAAGAAGAACACAAACTGAAAAAATTCTACCTTTTCACAAAGAAGATAATAATTTCTATAATAAAAATAATCACAGCAGCGATAAAATTCTTATCAAAACCAAAAGAATACGCTAAGAAAACAAAAGAATCAGCCAAAAGACTAGTCCAAGATTTGAGAACAGTAAAACTATCACACATAACAAAACCAGTAATCCTATCAATCAAATCAACCATCTTAGTAATAATAAGAGAGCTACAAGAGTTCAAAGACAATATCAAATCAATACTTCAATCCAAGAAAGAAAAGCTCGAAGAGAAGGAGAAAGAAAAACTAGCAAAAGAAAAGACCGGATTTGAAGAAGAAATAAAACAGATAGAAGCACATATAAGATTATTAGAGAAGATAAGAAGATTAAGAGTAAAAGGAATAAAAGAGCTAGAAAAGAGAGAAAAAGAACTAAAACAAAAGAAGAAAGAATCATTAAACGCCGAACAAGAGATAACCAGAAGGATAGAAAAACTAGAAGAAGAGCAAAGAAAAGATATAACTGAATTGGACAGGAGAAAACAAGTAATAAATAGCAGAAAAAAACAACTAGAAACATTAGAGCACAACATAAAAGAAGACATGCTCATTCTGAAAAAGAAATTATTGCATTCACTCGGACTATACAAGGCTCCTTCTGAAATAGAAAAACAAAGACACGAAGAACTCAAGGAAACCATCACACAATACACAGAAAACCTAGAACAAGTCAAAAAAGAACAACAGAAAATAGAAGAACAAGAAGAAAACAAGAAAAAAATCAAGCCAATAATCAAGATATTACAATTTTTAAGACTAAAAAAGAGCCAAGAACAATTAAAACAAAAACAACAAGAGAAAAGAAATAGAAAATTAGAATCATTCAAGAAAGCAAGAGAAGCAAGACAAAATCACATAAGAGAGCTGATAGAACACGAGAGACAATTAAAAGAAAAGAAACAACAACACGAACAAAAAGAAAAACAAGTACACAGTAAGTTACTGGAAATACTTGGCCTGTACAGACAGAGAATAGAGGAAGAAGAACAAGGAAAAGAAAAGAAAACAAAGATAACAAACAAGACAGAAACTGAAAAACAAGAAACACAAGCAGAAAACGAACTCTTAGAACATCTAGACCATGAGAAGAGAAGGAAGAAGTTCATAAGAAAAAGAGAGAGCATCATAAAAAAGATAGAAAAACAATTGTTGTACGAGTTCAAAACTGTATTGGAATCGACACTTGAACTATTCAAGAAAAGAAAGATATTACATCCAAAGAAAGAAGAAGAACTAAGAAGAAAACTGATAGTATTAGAACAAAACCTTTCAACACTAAAACAAAAAATAAAAGATGATAAGATAATAGATGGTGAAGAAGAGAACAACAAGAACAGACTAGCAAGCCTAAGCCAGGAATTATCAGGAATAAAAGAAAAAGTCCACAAAGAAGAACTAAAAAACAAACTAGCAAAACTGAATTCTGAACTGCAAGAAATAGATCAAAAACTTGACAGAGCCCAAAAGTCCAGGAAAGAGGTGCCAAAGTGAAAAAGGCATTCCCGATAAGCTTGGACGCAGAACTTGTAGAATGGATACTCTCTAAGAAAGATAATGAAAGGTTCAGAAACCAAAGTCATCTAGTGGAAGTAGCATTGAAGGAGTACAGGAGGAAACAACTACAAGAAGGGGTGCTTGAGAAATGAAAAAAGCATTCCCGATAAGCTTGGATGCAGAACTTGTAGAATGGATACTTTCTAAGACAGATAATGACCGTTTCAGAAACCAAAGTCATCTAGTAGAAGTAGCACTGAAAGAATACAGAAAGAAACAATTAGAGCGAGAAGGGGTGCTTGATAAATGAAAAAAGCATTCCCGATAAGCTTGGATGCAGAACTTGTAGAATGGATACTTTCTAAGACAGATAATGACCGTTTCAGAAACAAAAGCCATCTAGTAGAAGTAGCACTAAAAGAATACAGAAAAAGACAAGAACTAGAAAAGATTAACTAATCTTCACTTTCAATGCTTCATATTGTTCTTCTGTTATCGCACCCTTATCCTTGCAAGAATCAATCACTTGAGACAAATCAATCGCGCTTGTAGAATCTTTCTTTGCACTATCCTCAAGAGTTAAGTAATCACCACCAACACTCATGACAACAACGCCAAGAACCAAAGCGAAAACTATCAACAAAACAGTGGCCACCAAAGGAGAAACTGCCCTTCTAGATTGGAACAACTTCATTTTTTCCTCTTACCTCCTTTAATAGGAACTGTTGAACCAACAACTTTTCTGCTCTTCAAATGCTCGTTCTGCACAAGCAACGCATAGATAAATAAAGCAATTATGACCATCTCAAGCAAAGGAAACACAAGTTTTGGTGTAACAATAACCTTAAGTCCATCCAAAACAGTAATGACCTCCTCAACAATGTAAACACACAAAGCACCAAAAACAAATTTCCAAGGAGTCAAGAAACGCTGCTCATTCTTAATCCTAAGAAGAACAACAAACAATGTCACAACAACAACTACTAAAGCAAGATTGTAGTATGGTGCAGCAATCCCAATACATTCAGCTATTGCCATTTTCAGTTATTAGTTTTTGTCACCTCAATCTGTAAAACTAAAGCATAAATAAGGAAACCCAAAAGCAAAGAAACATTTATGTGCGTAAGGAAAGGACTCTCATAGATATCAAAAGCTCGCAAAGCACCAAGAACTTCCTGAACAGCGAAAAGAATCAAAGCAACACTCAAAGGCTTCCAAGCCCTAAGAAGCTTATCCTTGAAAGAAGACTTGAACAAGCCAATACCAATAACTGCTGCAACAACAGCCAAGAACAAATTAGCAATCTTAAGAATGCCCTCAAGCTCTATCAACTCTTTTCACCTCTAAACCAAACCTTAACAGTTTTTCTATTTAAATTTAACTATTTTGAACTATGAAATTGTAAACCGTGTCAAACACTTCTTCTTTATCCTTCCCAGTAGTTAGCACGTGACCAGAACCATCAAACCAAACCAAATCCTTCTTTTCAGAACCAACATTGTTGTAAATAAAATTTGCACTCTCAGGATTAACACTAGAATCATTACTGTACTGCATGACCAAGACAGGAACCTTAACTTTAACCAAGTTTTCCTTATAAGAATCAATCAACTTCATCAACTCCTCAATAGCAGCAGTAGGCCTGTAAGAATAATAGTAAGGCTTTTCATTATCATCCAAGCCATTCTCGAAATAAGGCTTGAAATACTTCACAATGAAAGCATACTTTGCATTCTCATTCCTAGGAAAAACAATTGAAGCCAAAGAAATAACACCCTTAGTCTTGTTCTGCTCTGCAGTAAATAAAGCAAGAGCTCCACCAGTAGAAACACCACCAACAAAAACATCATCACACATATAACTCAAAGCAGAATAAGCATTTTGAAAACTACCAAACCAATCCTCCCACTCAGTCTTAGCCAAGTCTTCCCTAGAAGTACCATGACCAGCAACCCTGACACCATAAACAGTTATGTTCCTAAAAGCCAAGTATTCACCAAGTTCCCTAACCTCCCAAGGAGAAGCAGTAAAACCATGAGCCAAAACAACACATTCCTTATTGCTTTTATCCTCAAACAAGAAAGGCTCGTTACCAGGCCTGACCTCTTTTATTTTTGCAACAGCAAGATCCAACTCAAACATCTTCTTGCCAACCTCATAATTGTTCTCTGCTTCCTTCAATGAAGAAATTTCAGACTTTAACTTCTCAATATCTGGGTTTGTGACATCTTTATTCTCAACACAGCCAGAAACAAACAATACAAGAACAAGCAAAACAAAAAATTCCTTCCTCATCCAACACCTCTTAAAACAATCTTTGACATTTATGTATAAAAGTCTTTCGGTAAAAACATTTATAAACTTCCCAGATAACTTCTAGAACATGACAGAAGTAGTTCTTGACATAAACAAGTCACTGGAAGAAAATGCTTCAGACTATTATGAAAGCGCTAAGAAAATGAAGAAAAAAATAGAAGGAGCAAAAGAAGCAATAGCCAAGACAGAAGAGAAACTAGCAAAGATAGAAAAACAACACCAAAAAATAAAAGCAGAAACACCAAAACCAAAAGTTGCCAGGAAAAAAGAGTGGTACGAGAAGTTCAGATGGTTTTATAGCACTGAAGGATTCTTGTGCATCGGCGGCAGAGATGCAACAACAAACGAGATTGTCATAAAAAAACACATGGAAGCACTTGATGTAGTATTTCACACAGACATGGCAGGATCACCATTTTTCATAATAAAAACAGAAGGCAGAGAAGTAGGACAACAAACACTCAATGAAGTAGCACAAGCAACAGCAGCATATTCTAGAGCATGGAAAGCAGGAATGATAACAACAGATGTATTCCATGTCAAACCAGAACAAGTAAGCAAAGAAGCACAATCAGGAGAATTCATGGGAAAAGGAGCATTCATGATAAGAGGAAAAACAACATACCTACACCCAGACATAAAGCTAGCAATAGGAATAAAAGAAGGACAAATAATCGGAGGACCAGTAGAAGCAATAACAAAGAATGCAGAAAAATATGTTGTCTTAATCCAAGGAGAAGAAAAAGCATCAAAAGCAGCAAAAGAAATAGCCAAAAAGCTAGGTGGAGGAGAAATAGATGACATAATCAGGTTCATACCAGCAGGTGGTGTGAAATTACTCAAATAAAATTCGAATGCCTCAAATGTGGAGAGTGCTGCAAAAAAATAAGAGGCAGACTAGAAACAGAAGACAACAACTTCATAAAAAACAACTTCTTCGGAAAAATGCCAATAATACAACTAGTACCTGTAGAACAAATGTCTCTTTCTATGTGGGACTGGGAAGCAAAAAGATTAAGCAAAAAAGCAAAAGAATTAGGAATAAACGCAGACATCAAACCATTCAGAGCACTATATGACCTGAACACAAACAAAACAATAGTGATGTCTTACTACATGGATCATGACAGCTGCCCATTTCTTGACGAGAAAAACCTATGCAAGGCATATAATGAAAGACCTTTAATCTGCAAACAATTTCCGATACAAACCGTCTCATTAGAAGAGAAACCAACAGTGATGAAATGCCCAGCAATCAAAGATGCAGAAAATATGACAAAAGAAGAAATTAGCAATTATTTCAAAGAAATATTTGATTTCGCTCAAAAAAACGATTCATTGATAGAATGGCAAAACAAAAAAATAATCGAGCTGCTAAAAAACAAGAAAATAAGACCAATAAAAGATTACCCATACAACTTCCTGCTCAAAAGGATGAATAACTCAGAAAAAATTGATTTCACAGAATACATATTCGAAGAAAAAATAACAATACCTAAAGAAATAGAAGAAGAGGCAAACTAAGATGTCACTAAAAGAAGTCTATTCAATAATGAACAAGAGAAAAAAGAACAGCAGAAAAGGAGATAATGGAGAAGTCCTAATAATTGGAGGAAGTGAAGACTATGTAGGATGTTTGGTGTTAGCTGGACTAGCAGCTCTGCGCTCAGGAGTAGACTGGGTAACGATAGCAGCACCAGAAAAAGTAGGATGGGCAGTAAGCTCGATAACACCAGACCTGGTTGTCAAGAAATTCAAAGGAACACATTTCACAAGAAAGCATGTGAAGGATCTGTTAAAATTAAGCGAAAAACATGACGTTGTGCTGATTGGCAATGGAATAGGAAAAAAGTCCAAAGATTTTGTAAAAGAATTCGTCCAAAAAGTCAACAAACCTTTAGTAATTGATGCTGACGGAATAAAAGCAATAAGCATCGATGATACCAATAACGCAATAATCACACCACACAAAAGAGAGATGGAAATACTTTTGGAAAATAGTGGTTTTGGAAAGATGGATGCAAAAGAAATACAGAAAATAGCCAAAGACAACATAATAATCCTAAAAGGGCAGATTGACCAAATAATAACAAAAGAAAATATTTACACAAACAAAACAGGAAACCAAGGAATGACAAAAGGCGGAACAGGAGATGTCCTAGCAGGACTATGCGCAGGATTTTTAGCACAGAGCAAAGACAAACTAAAAAGCGCAAAAGCAGCAACATGGCTGAACGGAAGAATAGGAGACATCCTGCTGAAAAAGAAAAAAGGATACAGCTTCATAGCAAGCGATATGGTGGGAGAAATAATAAAAATCAGGAAGAAAACAAGATGAGCTGTTTTGACAACTTAATCGCAAATTTAAAGTGTCCAAATACTCAGCAATACAAAGAAGAACCATTACAATTATTCATAAGAAAAACAAGAATAGACATGCAAACTTATGAAGTAGGCTCAACAATTCCCTTAGACAAAAATAACACTCTATGGTTTAGCACAGACTATGTATGCAATCAGTGCAGCAAGAAAACAAAAAGCAAAAACGGAGAATACGTGAGAACAGAAGATCAGTCAAGACACGACGTATTCATCAGAATGCAAGACAACAAAGTTTTGGAAGTGATAACAGAAGAAGAATTCAAACAAAGAAAACTACCACAATGCCCAGACCAAGACAATTACAACTTCAATCAGTAAACTATATAAACCAAAACCAGATAATAAAACAAAAAAGAGGTTAGCATGGATGCGATATTCTACGACATAGGGTTAATAATAATAATCGCAGCGATAGCAGGATATATCTCAATAAGAGCAAAACAACCACTCATACCTGCATACATTCTTGTCGGAATAATAATCGGACCAATATTAGGACTAATAACTAATCCTCAAGTTGTAGTAATGATTTCTGAAATAGGAATAGCATTCCTACTATTCATGATAGGATTAGAGATAGACTTCAAAAGACTACAAAATGTAGCATTAGTAGCATCAGTAGGAGGAATACTGCAAGTAGTACTAACATTTGGATTAGGATTTTTGGTAGCAGCAGCGTTTCCAATACCAAAACTAGAAGCAATCTATATAGGATTAATCCTAGCATTCTCAAGCACACTAGTAGTTGTCAAGATATTAGCAGACAAAAGAGAGCTAGAAACACTACATGCAAGAATAATTGTAGGAATACTATTGATGCAAGATGTAGTAGCAATATTCGCACTCTCAATCCTATCAACAGCACATTTCTCACCAATATTCTTACTAATCTCAATACTGAAAGGAGCTTTCCTTATCGGATTCATGCTATTAATAAGCGCTTACCTACTGCCAAAAGTGTTCAAGCACGCAGCACAATCAAGAGAAGTGATGCTGCTTATGTCCCTAACAACAATGTTTTTCTTCTCAGTGTTCGCAAACAAGATAGGATTTGTAATGCTATACATATTAGAAGTGCTTAACCTAAAACAATTCCTGACGCCAGCAATAATAGAACAATTCCAGCCAGGATTCTCACTAGCAATAGGAGCATTTGTCGGAGGAGTCTCAATAGCAAACCTACCATACAAATTTGAGATACAAGGAAAAACCAGATCATTACGAGACTTTTTCGCAACAATATTCTTTGTATCACTAGGAATGCAACTAGTTCGTGGCGATATATCCACAATAATCAATCCATTAATAGTATTCGCCTTGTTTGTAATACTAGCAAAACCATTAATAATAATGCTGATAACATCATTCTTCGGCTACAAAAAAAGACCATCATTCCTGACAGCGATATCCCTGTCACAAGTAAGCGAGTTCTCACTAATAATAGTTGCACAAGGACTATTGCTTGGACACGTATCCTCACAAGTGTTCTCAATGACTATACTGCTAACAATAATAACAATAACCACAACATCATATTTCATGAACTATGAAGATTGGATATACAAAAAAATGTCAAACATATTATCAATATTCGAAAGAAAAATCACTTACCACGGCCACAACCTAGAACAGTACGAGAAAGACACAGAATATGATGTGATGCTGTGCGGCTACAACAGAATAGGTTACAGCATATTCAGGACTTTGCAAAAAAGCGGCAGAAAACTGATGGTTGTAGATTACAACCCCGAAATAATAAGAAACCTAATACACAAAAAAGTCCCATGCATGTACGGAGACGTAGGAGATGTAGAAGTATTAGACAGACTAAACCTTAAATCAACAAAGATGATAATATCCACAGTGCCAGAACTCCAAGACAACCTAACAATACTAAAGAAAACAAAAGAAACAAACAAGCAAGCAATAATATATGTCACAGCAAGCCAGATAGATGAAGCACTAAAACTTTATGATGCAGGGGCAGACTATGTAATACTCGCACACTTCTTAGGAGGAGAACATGCATCAACACTCATAGAAAGCCTAACAGATGACACAAACAAGATACTAAAAAACAAGATAGACCACATACAAGAACTGAAAACAAGAAAAGAAGCAGGACACGAACACCCACAACAATACTAATCATTCTTTTAACTTGAAACCTGCAAACTGCTCACACTTCTCAAAAACTTTCTTAGCATAATCAGCAGAGAAATCCATACCTTCAAGCCTTTCCAAACTATAATCTTGGTTGACTAAAATATTTTTGCAAAACTCTTCGTCCTCACCAAAATTATTAACTAACTTCTCAAGCTCATCATCATTCAACATTATTGAACCAGCAACCTGATTAAGCGTCCTAGCCTGAGAAAATTTCCTCTTACTAGCAAGCTCAAAATAAACATTATAAACCTGCTCATTATCCAACGAAGAACTGAAATCTTTAATGATATTCACATTTCCAGAAACCTTGTAAGCATCCAACAAGTCCTTACTTGTAGGTGAAACACCACTCAAGTTAGAAATCTCAGAAACCATCTGCTTATTCTCATCATTATAATTATGCAGCAACCCACTAAGCCTGGCCTGAACAGTAGCATTATCACTATTAGGCAAAATACCATACTTAGACAACACTTGGTTTGTCGAATCCTTTTTCACAAGCTCACCACTCAAATAATTCTTTTCTTTCTCTGCTTTTATTAATGAATCATTAGCGTCACTATAATTATTTGATAAAACATTCACAGCATTCTCCAAATCACCAATAGTGCCCTGTTGTTGCACAACCTCGGCAGACTTCTGCTTAGCAACATTCTCATTATAAACAGCAACCTTCGCATTAGAATCCGCTAACTTCTTGTTAGCAATAGAAATATTATAAAACGAGAATGCAGTCAGCCCTGCTGCTGCGGCGAATACAAGTAAAGGAAAAAAAGTAGCCCTCCTAATATCAACCTTCTTCTTCTCAGGCTTAGGCTCTTCCAAGTGAGGAGTAAATATCGTTGCAGGAATTTCATCATCATTAGTAATCACAGCATTCCCAACATTTTCACAAATAAGTAAAGCCTTCTTACCATTCTTCCTAACAACATAATCCAAGAAATCATTACCATACGGCCTGTAAAATTCCAAATCCTTAGGCTCTCTTAACTCTTGAGTATCTATATCCTTAACAAGACCCTTCTCAGATAAGTGATAAGCCAAAATCCTCTCAAACCTAGAAGTGTGATACTTCATGCTCTCCTTTAAAGCATCCCCATGCTTACCAAAAACAGCAGCAAATGCAGGATTTTTTTCAATGTCAACCAATCTATCAACCTTGGTGCTACCAGCATCCTTGGCAACAGTCTGGTAAAACTCAAACGCTTCCCTTCCTAAATAAAAATCACCATTCTCAGACTCAACCATCTTACCATCAGGAGTCCTCTTCAACAAAACCCTCTTTGACTCCAAAAACTCCTTTCCCTTCAACAACTCTGCCTCTCTCTTCTTAAGCTTCTTTGAATGCTTATACTGGAATCTTGAAAAAATATTACTATCTCTCTTTCTATAAAACTCTTCCAACTCTTCCTTCAATTTATTATCCTCCTGAAACTGGTACTTGTTACTCTGGTTAACCTTTATCCTAACAAGATCAAAACCTTTAGTGACATCCTTCAATAAAATCTCATCAATCCCATCAATACAGTAATATTTGTGCGCCAAAGGAACAGGATCCCCTTCAGAAATCTTCTTCATAACAGGTAAAGTCTCAACCAACTTCTGAGAGAAATCTGAAACAACAATCTTTTCTTTAGGATTTTTCTGTTCAACATCATCTTTTTCAAAATATTTTACCACACTATAAGTTAATCCGCCCATAATCTTTTGTTCGAATGATGCATGAATCTCACTAGCTAACTCTTTACCAAAACTGTCAACTGTAGGATTCTGATTTGTAGCCCTTGACTGCATCTCAGAATAAGGAATACCAACAAACTGGCTCAAATCACCCAAACCCCCAATAAGCTCACTAGTCTGATGAACAATCTCAACAAAATCATCCTTTGACAATCTTTTTACTCCAGTAGATACTACCTCGCCCAATACTTGCTTTCTTTCATCATCAGGCAACTTACTTATCGTCTGCCCAACATAATCAAGAGTGCCCTCATTAATTCCAGTATTCAAAATATTTTTCAAAGTCTGAGGAATCTTAAACTCCCCTTTCTTAGAACCTGGCTCAAGCAAGGATTCAAGACTAAGTTTTTTTATCACGCCAAGAGTTGCCTCCTTAGGCAACCTATCCATAACTCCCTGAAGCAGTTGTGATTTTGTAAAATCAGTAGGTCCAATATAATTCAACTCAGTACAGAACTCATCAACATGTTTCCTCCTATGACCATAATCACCATCACTAAAGAAGCTTATTGTCTTGTTTGTCTCAATCCTAGGTTTTGATGAACCATCACCTTCAATAGATGATGAGTGAGATTTCTGTCCAAGAATATCATCCAATTTAATTGCACTAACATTCAAATCTAATCTACTGATAAAATCTGAATCATCAATAGAGAAATTAAAATCAAAAAGTTCACCAATATCAGTATCTGTCCCATAAATCTCAACCCTTAGCCTTTCTTGAGGCGGTTGCTGAACAGGTTCTGTTGTAGCAGACACTTCCAAATTCTGAAGATCACCCGCTGCGAGAGGTTGCTCGACATCTGCAACTAATAACATATCTCCAATAGGAGTTTGAGAATTTGCATCTGGAATAGAATCACCAATTGAATGCTGAAGATCTGCAAACTCATCACTACTTTGATGAACGTTTTTATCCTTATTAGGTTGATTTTTACATTCATTCATGAGTATCACTTAAAATATTTTTATTACCCAATCCCCTCTGAAGCTAAAGCTAAATATCTAGTCTCTTAAGTGTTTCCTATTTATAAACTTTTCTATTATTTACTACTCCTAAGTGGTTTAAATAAAGGTGCAAATATTTATTAATAAACCTTTAATAACAACGTTTTATGGAAAGCCACCAAAAGCTAAAAGACAAAGCAAGAAGCATAGAACCAATCATAAGAATAGGCAAGAATGGCCTGAGTGAAGGACAGATAAACGAGATAAAAAAACTTATCAAGAAAAGAAAGCTCATAAAAGTCAAGATGTTAGATTCTTTCATGGAAGGAAAAGACAGAGCTGAAGTTGCCCAAGAAATGGCACAGAAATCAGAAACAACACTTATACAACTAATAGGGAACATCGTTGTATTATATCAAGAATGAGCTTTAACGACATCCCAAAAATAGAGGAACCCGACTTCTACATAGACCTAGCATTCAAAAGAGCAAATAGTGCAGCATACGAATCAAGAGCGAACAGTGAAGGAACAAGGAAAGACAAAAGCAAGATAATAGAACGGGCAAAACTAAACGAGATAAAACATGTAATCATAAAACAGATGGAGCTAATAACCAAATCCTTCCCATCCCTTGATGACCTACCAGAATTCTACAAAGAGATGATCAAAGCAATCGCAGACTTTGACGAACTAAAAAAAGCATTAGGAGCAATACAATGGGTAAGCCAAAAAACATCAGAATTCACATCAAAATACGAATCAAAAATCAGTAAAACCTGGGAACTACAGACAATAAACCAGCACAGAAGAGAATACTACGGAAGAATAAGTTCTTTGCTGAAACAGATAAAGAAAGAATTAGCATTATTGGAAAAAGCAAGAAAAGGAATGAGAGAATTCCCACAAATAAAAACAAAAATGTTCACAATAGCAATATTAGGATTTCCAAACGTAGGAAAAACAACACTATTATCACAACTAACAGAATCAAAACCCAACATACAAAACTACGCATTTACCACTGTGAATATCAATGTCGGATATATGAAAGCAGGACATGACAAAATACAAGTATTAGACACACCAGGAACGCTGAACAGATTCAACAAGATGAACCCAATAGAAAAACAAGCATACTTGGCAGTAAAGTATTGTGCAGACCTAATAATCTACATATTTGATGTGGCAGAAAGCAGCTATCCAATAACTGAACAAGAAGAACTGATAATAGCAATAAAAGAATTTGACAAACCAACATTATTCTACCTAAGCAAGACAGAAATGCAAGTGGATAAAGAATTGGTAGAAAGAATAACAAAAAAATACAAACCATTAACACTAGAACAAATAAAGAAGGAAATACTCAAAAGAAAACCAAAACACCTAGATATTGATCAGTAACTTTCTTGTCTTTCAAAACTATTGAATTCTTACCCATTATCCTAAAACTCTTCTTTTCTACCAAATCATCAAAAATTCTACCTCTCTGAGTATTCATCACAGAACTAAAAGATAAAACATCACCATCAAGCCTGTAATCATGCAATAAGAAAACACCAGCAAACTCGTGATATAATATGGCAGAACCCAAAACATCCACTAACTCAGAAGCCAAACTTTTGTCATGCTTCATCACAACATCCAAATACTTCTTTGCTAATACAATACTCTTTTCACAATGAAAACTACAAGGAAAATGACTAAGCAAAGAATAATCAAAATATCTTGCACAAACATTAGTCTCTTTAGGAAAAACAAAACCTTGCGAGTTGTTCAAAGCAGGAAGCACATAATCATTACTTCCCTTGGACTGAACAGGTTCGTTCTTGACAAAAAAATCACAACAACAAACAGGATAACCAAGAGCTAAACCCAAATTTCTGAAATCATCACGCTGCTCAAAACGCTTAGCTTCCTGAGCCAAATGTTCAGACTTAGAAATGTAAACAAACATCATCCCCTTCTCACCATGCAGCAACGAAACCTTAACACCCTTATTAGAATAAACACCTTTATTAGCTGAAGAATCCAAAACAATCTTGTAATCAGCAGTAGCAACATGAAGACTTTTATCCTTACAAAACTTCCTCACAACCTTAAGCTCATCCTCATAAAAACCCTGACGAATGCAAGGTTTAACATCTTCCAACAAAAAAAGAACCTCTAAAGACTTACTTAAAGAACCAAAAACTTGCCTTAATAAATTTATGTCCATAAACTGCTAAAAACTTCAGAATTAATAATTCTTTCCTAACACTTAAAAACAAAACTTAACAAATCATCAATTTTTTCCTTCATCACCTCTAACTTGGCTTGCCAACAAAACAGTTTTATCATAAACATCTTTCAAAGACTTACCCCTTCCAAGAAGTTTAACAACTAACTTATGTATTCTTTCAGCATCAAAACCTTTGCTATCAAAAGACTCATCCCACAATTTAATAACTTGGCCAGGGATAACATTATTTTTTAAAGCAACATTAGATTCATCACCAAAAAAACCTATCTCCCAAGAACTACCAAAAAGCTCACTACGAGTAATAACTTCCAAACTCCTACTCTTAACTTGCGTCTTGAAAATCTTTGACATAAAACAAGAAAACTCAACCAAAATATTTAAACATTACTAAATATAAGAAAAACTTAGATTATAACCTGCGCGTAAAACTCGGAATAATCAATCATAATTTCTTTAATATGCCGATGTTTAAAATTTTTATGGAAAATATTATAAATAACACTTATTTTATGATTTTTATGGCAACAAAATGGGGTAGCAAAATCATCAAGGGCGTGAAGGAAGATGACTTAATGGTCCATGGTGGATTTCTTAATGATTTTCTGGAAAAATCTTTTTCTATCAGAGGAGGATTTGAAGAAGGAGAAGTCTACGCAATAAGGTATTTTGAGACAAAGAAAAAAGGAAAAATATTTTACTTGATTATAGAAGCAATCAGCACATCAAACGGAAAAAAAGTTGTAATAAAAACACAAGTACCATTCGATGTATTATTTAGAAAGTATAATTAGTTCTTAAAAAATTTATTTATACGAAAAACCTAAATTATAATCTGGCTTGAACAAACCCTGCTCTTTGATTGATTTGTATGAATCTTTCATGCCAGTAAGAACATTAGAATACATACTCTTAACTTTGTCAGCAGCATTGGACAATGTGCTCTTCAAACCATCACTACCTAAGTAAGGCTTTAGAGAACCATAGTTTCCAGAAACAGGAGCGTACTCACTAAGAAAATTGTTCATAGTATAAATTCTAGCACCAGGATCAGGCCTCACACAAATCACCCTTAATACTTAATTCTCCACTAACCAGTTTTGCACAAAGCTCCAAAGCCCTAGTTCCATTGCTAATAATTTTTCTCACAAAATCAAAAGCAACATTATGCAAACCATTCCTTGCAGGCATAGTTGTAGTTAAAGAGCTTGACAATCCAGCAATATCATGCTTGTGCAAAGTCTCAACCCAAGCAAGCTCGAAAGCAAAAGCCTTAGCTTCCTCATCATGCTGGTTTTGCAAAGGAACACTCAAACAATGACCAATCTCATGACCAATTGTAATCATGATTTTAGCAAGCTCATCCTTCAAAACAAAAATGTTACAACCCTGACCAGACTTTTTCCTGTTAATAGCAAAACCATTTATGCCCTCACTCCAAACGCCACCAACATTTGCATGAATTTTCTTAAACTCTTGCTTCTCACAAAGCTTTATTGAAACATCATCAGGAAAATCCTCTCTTAATGTCAGCTTGAAAGCTTCTTTAACAAAATCTTCAATCTCATCAGCTTCACCAACAAACTTAGTCATCGGACTATTAGGTCTAATAAATAAAGAAGGGGCCGAAAAGTAAGAGCTTGTGATATTATCATTACTCAAATACAGATTATTACCATAAGCTGTTGCATTCTTGATGTAAGGCCTTGAAACATGTTCTGCTATGACAGATTTTACACTCCTCTCAAGCTCTGAATTGCTCAAAGAGTAGTCAGAATTAGAATCATGATGTTGGAAGGGTTGGTAACTAATAACACGTTCCAAAGCGCCGTAACTAGAAGAATTTGCATTATAACCACCACAATGACCACATGATGAATAACTCATATCAATCCCTCAAAGAGACATTAAAATCTATCTCAACAGTGTTAAGTAAACTAACTATTTAAAGAAAACTGGGCTGAAAAGAAGGTATGTGGGACATTTAAGTCATATATTTTGACGAATACAAAAATCGTTTATTTATAAAGGAACTGATAATCAATAGTGTTCTAGTATACACAATAGTATATTTACTACGAAACGTTTATATATTTTATAATTTATATAAATTATTATTCTTATCGGGTGTAGGGAGGGGATGGTATGGTACATGCTTTCGATATCGAAAATATGAAGCTTGACTTGATGAAAAAGTCACACTTCAGAGAGTTCTTGGCATTCAAGATGCAAAGAGGCGGAAAGCTGAGGTTTTCTGACTTCAACAAGATGACAGGCATCTCCAGGCAGCAATGGGACGTTTTCAGGATAGATAATAAAGATAACAAGAATATAAAAGATATTGAGTGGGTAATGGGATAAGGAGCTTATCCTTTCAATCCCAAACTTTTAATTTTTCTATAAAGAGTTTCATACCTAAGACCAATATTTCTAGCAGTCTTAGAAATATTTTTGTCATTCTCTTCTAAAGCTTTCTTCAAATACTGCTTCTCAAACTCCAGCTCAGCCTCTTTCCAAGTAAGCTCTCGCTCAGGCAATTCCCTAACAATATTCTCAGACAAAGAAGGAACTTGCGCATACATCAACTCAAGTTTCAAAGGATGAATCACTTCCTTATAAGAATCCAAAGTCTTCCTCAAAATACCATCAACAGCCTCTTTCTTGTAATAATCAAGCCTGATCATCTCTTTCCTGACCTTTTCCACGTCGATGTTCAAGTCCAAAACAGCCCTGTGAACAGATCTCCTATCAACATCAGAGATTCTCGCAACCTCTGAAATATTTCCATAATGATTCCTAATCATCCTAGTGATGAACTGTTTTTTGAAAAACTTCTTAGCAGCCTTGAAAGAAAGTACAGTATCAATCTCAAAATTAATCAAAGGATTAGACTCAATCCTATCAGAGATATCCTCACCTATCTTAGCAATAGACGCACCCAAGAACTTCTGCATCGCTTCCTCAATCATTGGCTCAACCTTTTCCTTAAGAACTTTTTCAAGACTTTTCTCTAACATGGTAAGACAAAAATGTCTCACCTTATATAATTATTTGTTACTATTCTATAATACTTATAAAACTTAATAAATAGAAGACAGAATCAAAGCTTAAAAGGGGTGGAAGATTGCAGTTTGATATTCCAGTAAGAAAGAATCCTAATTTACCTAAATATGAAAAGAAAGACCTAGAATTAGCGCGAGAGTTCTCAAGAAAACTATACAGGGAATTTGGAAACTTCCTTAAAGCAGTAGTCATATTTGGCAGCGCAGCAAGAAAAGAAGCAAACAAAGAAAGCGATATCGACATCCTAGTTGTTGTTGACGACATAACAATGACAATGAATCCTGAGATAGTAGAAGCGTACAGAATCATCATAGAAAAAACAATCATTGAAACATCAAAAAGACTGCACGTCATAAGCCTAAAGTTCACAGCATTCTGGGAATATGTAAGAAACGGAGACCCAGTAGGAATAAATATTTTAAGAGATGGAGTTGCATTGATAGACAGCGGATTCTTTGACCCATTACAAGTATTGCTATACCAAGGAAGAATACGACCAACACCAGAAAGCATATGGGCATATTTTACAAGAGCACCAAAAACACTGCACAACGCAAAATGGCACATGAGCCAAGCAACCATAGACCTGTACTGGGCAGTTGTTGACTCAGCACACGCTGCACTGATGTATTTAGGACATATTCCTCCAAGCCCAAAACATGTAGCAGACCTGATGGAAGAGAAAATGGTAAAGAAAAAAATACTAGACAAAAAATATGTCACAACAATGAGAACCTTCTATCAATTAATGAAAATGATAACACACAGAGAAATAAAAGAAGTCACAGGAGAACAATTCGACATATACTTTGAAGAAGCAGAAGAATTCGTAAACAAGATGAAAGAAATCATCGAATCAAGAGAAAAACAAAAAACCAATCCTTAAATTATCTATACATAGAATTTATGAAAGCGTTCGCAACAGCCTTCTTAAAATACGGATCCCTTTTCAAATACTTTATTGTGTTAATATTAGAGATATCATTAACTTCTATAAGCAAAGCATCCATATTATAATCATATGTTCCTTTCAAAACTCCCAAGTTGAAAGCTCCACCATTAGAAGTTTCCCTACCCAGATTATGATCTGAAACAATACACCCTCTACCCATACCAGCATCTGAAAGACCATCTAATATCTTATTCATCATATGACTTATTTGGTAAGGAGCGTTACTCTCTCTACAATCGTTGTTTTCTTCATAAACTGGAGAAGAACCTCCTCCAATCAATCCTCCAAAGAAATCTGATATTGCAGAACCAATGTTTGACACAACACTTTGAGTGTTAAATTGAGTATAACCATAATCCCAATCAAAACCCTGAAACATATCAGGAATATCACCAAACAACCCGCTGTAAATAGCTAAAGGAGTGCTTTGATCCTCGATAGACCTCGGACTATTGTGATGAATACTAATAAAAATGCTGCTGTTAGGATCGTACTGCCTAGCGATCCTTACTCTTTGATTAATGGGAAGGAACTGATTCTCTCCTCTTGTCAAAACAACATTTTCTAAACCAACATTTTTCTGCACCAACTCCTGAAGAGCGTCATATATTATCTTTGAACCTTCCCAGTTAAGCTTGTCCTCATGAAGACCTTTGTAAACAGTACCAACATCTCCAGGATAAACTTTTTGAGACTCATCATCAGCCTTGACATAATCAATCTTACCAAGCTTTTCTCCAGTTACAGCATCAAAATATTCAGTCCTTACTGAACCATTGTTGAGCTTAGTCTTTTGTGTCTTAACTTCTCCATTAAATATTGAATTGTTTTTGTAAAATCTTTGCTTGACAGTACCATCAAATACAGTTCCTGTCGAGTCATAGAAATGATCAGGACCTTTTTCACCTGCTCCATGACCAGGATCAATAATCACTGTCTTGTAATGGAATCTTTCTCCATCACTAACCCTATTCTTATTATTAAAAGCGGACTCATTCATCAAAACATCTTCCAGATAACACTTAACAAGCTTTCCATCTCTGATGCTTGGAAGAAAATCAAATAAGCATTTTCCGTTATTAACAACACTTTTTATAGAACCATAATCACAAGCATATAATGTAAGAGCAAGGGCAGCATACTTGTCGCTCTTTGCATTAGTCAATTCCTCTCTCAATCTTTCAACTTCATAATCTATAAGTTTTTCAAAATCCAACTCTCCGGGCTTGACAGATTTAGCATCTACAGCAATCTTTGCCTTCAAAAGATTTTTCTTCAAACCATTATTGCTTGCACTTCCAGCAATCAAACCATTATAAGGATCTAATTTTGAATTAGTCTTTACTTCTTGCTCTGGAGAAAGCATTATTCCCTCCAAATCACCATACTTAGCTTTATTCTTCTGGAAAAGAATTTGCCAAGCATCATTAGTGTTGAAAGAATTATTGAATGAGAACACCCTATCTATGTAAGAATCGATCTCGTGATCATCCACTATGCCATAATTGTTCAGGTAACTCCTGAAAATGTCCCTGGTCCTGCCACCATTACTCTTTGCTTTCATATAATTAGAAAGATGGTTCTTAACAAATTCTTTATTGTCCTGCACGAAAGGGACAGGTATATATTCGAGATCAGCTGCGATTATTGCCCTGAAAAAGTTTTTTTTGAGATTATATTTTTTCGCACACTCATCAATGACTCCTTCAAGTGGTTGTATTTTAGATTCAAGCATGCTCTCATAATTAGTAGATACACAATCCATCTTTTCATGATTGGTGTTATTGCAGGAATACAAGAAAGGAAGAGACAGCAAACTAGCTAGAACGCCAATATTCCTTATTTTTCTAATGCTTTTCAACACTTCAATTGCACCCCTCATATCAAATGTAAGCAACTTCTATATATAAATCTTTCGTTTTTTAACCACCTACTAGTAACAACAAAATAATTGCTCATCCTGGTTTATAGGGGGTAAAAGACTCATTTATAAAGCTTTCGCTTGTGATTATTTGGAAGTGGTTACAATGCCTGGTGTAAGTTTTATAAGCCTAAAGACTTTTAATTGACCATATGGGTACTTTTGAGCTTAACAAGAAGAATTGTCTAACTAAAGAAGACAAGAGCAGGATTGGAGGAATAGATGAAAAAATCAAACCCTTGTGCGATTCTATCAATTCTCTGAATGATTATTTTACCACTTCATCATGCTCTGGAAGGATAGTGTTAAGGAAAGATCCTGAAACTGGCAAAAAAAATGAGAGTGAATGGATATTTGTAATACATGAAAAAGCAAGTCTAGAAGAAGTAAAGAAGTCATTAACTAATTTGCCAAAAGAAGATGTTTGGCTAGTCATGGAAGCACCAATATTACACATCTGCTGCAACACCATTGAAGATGCACAAAAAATGCTTGATATCTTCAAAAATGAAGGATTCAAAAGAAGCGGAATCACAGGAATGAAGCCTAAGATCATGCTTGAAATCATCGGGACAGAAAGACTTGACTGTATTATAGCAAAGAAAGGTGTTAAGTTAATAGATAATGATTACTTAAAAATACTTATTGAAGAAGCAAATTCTAAACTAGAAAAAAGCTGGAAAAAACTAGAAAAAATAGAGAATAAAATAAAAGAGTTAAAAAATAAAATTTAATTCTTTGGCTTGATCAAGAACTTGAACACTAAGAATATCACTATTCCTATCACTGCAATATTTGCCAATATAAGCAACAATGCAGAGCTCTTGCTGTCAAGCAAAGGCTTGTGCTGTGTGTCTGTAATCTCCTGAGCTATAGAACCGCCATTCTGGATTATACCATTTGTTCTCTGTTCCAAGATTATTGCTGCTGTGTTGTTCCTACTTTCGTTAACAACCTGGATTGGCCTATCATTACAAGCACTGACTGTGATTGTAGCAGTTGATTTATCACTTAGTACATCATCAGAATAGTAAGCGCTGACTTCTGCTTTGTAAGTTCCTGGAGCAACATTCTTCAAATCCAAAGGATAAGTCTTGCTGAATTCTATATCATCCTGGTCAATGTTGTTGTCAAATTGGAAATTTATCCTATCATTCAGCCCTATCTGTGGTGCTGAAATAACAATAACTCCTTCAGGCTCTTCAGTATCTCCAATGTTCAAAACATTAACTGTGAAAGTTGTTGCCCTAATGCATTGAAGGCTTGATTGTCCAAATTCTGCTTTCATAATCTTTAGATCATGTGAGTCCTTATCGACTGTCAATCTTGATGTCCACTCTGTGTTTTGGTTTGCGTTATTATCATCTTCAGCTTCAACGTTTACTCTTATGGTATATGTTGAGCTGTCAACTTTTTGTGGAACTGTGAACTCTAAACTGACAGTTTTTGAATCTCCTGGACCCAAATCAAAACTTGTAGTGTCAATTTCTAAATCATCTCCATCATCAATCTCTTCAACTGTTGCCTGGATATCAATATTATTGATGTCTACGTCTGAAGATGAACTATACTTGTTCTTGAACTTGATACTTATGACTACTTTATCGCCAGGCTTTGCCTTGTACTTAATTGTTTCTCCGTTGCTCATGCTTGTGTCTGTATCTCCACTCACGTCAACATCGAATTTTTCAATTGATAACATCATTTCAGGATTTATTGTGAAACTAGATATTGTAGCATTAGCTTCGTTAGATCTGATTAGGATGTCTCCAATATCTTGGCTTCCACCATTCTCGTCTGAAGGTATGAATCCTTTGACATAAACGGTCTGCGTTGTGGTGACTGCAATGCTTCCTATATCTAATGAAGTGTAAAAGTTTGTGTTGTCTTTTGAAAAAATGACATTATACTTTGAAGCTGCTGTGCTTGAAACAGTCATTCCTGTCAAGCCTGAATCGCCTGTGACTCCTCCATTTGTTATGCTAAACTGAGAAGTAACGTTCTGATTTCTTAATTGACCACTTGAACTTCCTAAAACAACGCTGCTTGGAACGCTCAATATTGTGCTTGCATCCCTAACAACTGCAGTGTAAGATTGCACTGAAGTCTTTGCAGTACCATAATTTATTGTGACATTACAATTGTAATTTCCTAGTGTGTATGCAGGACTTGGTGTCACTTTAACTGTCAATTCTTTCTCTTCACCTATTGCTAGATTTAGAGAAGCTTCATCATTAACTCTGATGTTTGCGCTTGAAATAGAAACAGTTGAGTTCTGCACAAGGTCTGAAGCTGTAAAAGTAATTCCATTCAATGCAATATTTCCATTGTTCTTAATCTTGAACTTTGTTGTTGCATCCTGACTAGAACTTCTAATTATTGTAGCTTGTGAAATTGATTGTGTAATCTGGATTGATTCACTTATTGCTTGAACATTCAATGTGATTGTCTGCATGTCATAGTTACCAACGCCGTCAGTGATATTAATGATTCCAGTATATGATCCAACTGTAGTATTTGTTGGGACAGTAAATGAGTAATTTACAGATTCACTAGATAAGTTTGAAAGACTGTGAGGGTTTGATACATTATAAGACAAACCAACACCTGTAATGTTAGAAACGGTTCCAACAAAGTCAATAGTTGCTGGAATGCTTATTGATAATGAATCGTTCACGTTTGAATTAGTTAGTGATATAGTTCCGCTAACTGTTTGAGTAGAAATTGCGGAATATGTTATGGTATTTGGTGTAAGTGTCAGATTACCTGTTGCACTGACACAAAAAGCCAAACTCAAAATCATTATAATACTTAGTATTGCGTTTTTAATCATTTTTAGCTCACCTTTAAAGATTCGTTTAATATGAAATGGTAACAACTATCAAACTAATAGTGTTAGTATTGTTGAGTAGTACTAATTGTATATAAATGTTTCTATGACTATGACCATATTAATACCTAAAATAAAGAAAACGAGGTTTAAAAGGCCTAAAAGCCTTAAACAACCCCAAACTTATCCAGTGCTATCCTCAATTCTTTGTGAGTTTTAGCATACTCTTTTAATGGAATTTTCTGCATTGCAGCATCCAAAGCCTGCCTTATAGCTTTTGCACCAGCAACTGTGCCATCAGGATGACCATGACAACCACCACCAAACTGAGCAACAATATCTGTACCCATCCTATCTAAAAGAGCAGGAATCATTCCAGGATGTAAACCACCACTAGCAACAGCAAAAACGGGTTTTATATCAAACCAGCCTTGATTTAACGAATGAAATACTGGACTTGCTTTTGAGACGTGCTCTTCAATTTTTGCTTCAATATCAGCAGCCTCTCCAGCACTACCTTCCATCTTACCAACATGAGCAGTACCGATATGCAACTGGTCAACACCAATAAGTCTTGCAGACTTTGCAATAGTCATCATAGAAATTCCATGCTTAGGATTCCTTGTCAAAGCAGCATGCATAGCCCTGTGCGCGTGAATAACCTGCGGACAATTATTCCTTACTGTTTGCAGTCCTGACCATCCACATGTGAGGATATCAACCATCACATATTCCCCACCTAATTGTTTTATGTATTCTGCTCTCCTCAACATCTCTAAAGATTCTGCAGTAATATTAGCCATGTAAACCTTCTTCTCACCAGTCTCTTTCTCGGCTTTGTCCCTCAACTTCAGCGTTTCCTTTATCCTCTTATCAAACTTGTTGAACTTCATAGAAGAAAGATTCTCATCATCTTTTACAACGTCTAACCCTCCAACCCAAGCATCATAAGCAACCTTAGCATGCTGTTTCTCATCCAAACCAACCTTTGGCTTGACTATTGTCCCAACCAATGGTCTGTACCTAACTTTCAAAAGTTTCCTTATACCTTCAATACCAAATCTAGGGCCAGGAAAAGACTTAATCAAATTCTTAGTAAAATGGATATCTTGCAACCTCAAATTCTTCACAGCCCTCATACCAAAAATGTTACCAGCAATACTAGACCAAATTTCAGGCATGTTACCTTCTTCGAATAACTCTTCAGGATAAGCAATCTTTATCTCACCACTTTTCTTGTTGATGGAAAAAACAGAAGGCCGCAGCTTTTTGGCAATAGTGGGGTTCATTGTAGAAACTTTTGTCCAAGTTCCGATTGATGATTCTCCAGCTACGTGATTGCAAGCTTTCTCAAAAGAAATCCCGTTCGGCTCCATATAATATTCTGTGACTAAATCCTTGCCAGTTGGCTTGTACTTCAAATCAATATATTCTAACACGAAAAACACCTCTTTTACTCTTTTTTAACTTCTTCATCCTGGTGGACAAACTTTTCCTTAATCTTATCAAAAAAACTTCTCTTAGGAGTATCATCAGGCTCTGGCTGCTCTAAAGGAATATCTTCCTTTTTCCCAAACCTTTCCTTTATCTTCTCAAAAAAACTTTTCTCCCTCTTAACCTCAACATTTTTTGTGTCAATCTTTTCAGGAATATATTCAGACTGTTCTGGTTGTTTTATTGGTTCTCGAATTTCTTTTTGTTGTTCTGGTTGTGGTTCTTCAAACTCTTGCTGCTGCTCTGGTAGAATATCTTCAACAGTTGGCTTTTCAACTTCTTGTTGCTGCTCTGGCAAAATCTCCTCAACAGCTGGCTCTTCAATATCTTGTTTTTGGTCAGCCATAAACTCGTCATACTGGGATTCTTCAAGTCTTTGCTCAGTAAATGGTTCTTCAGCTTCTAAAGTTTTCTGCAATTCAACATACTTTTCAATAACAGGCTCAGGCTTTTTTTCAACTACAACTTCCTTTTTTTTACTATTCTCTCTATTAACCATATCTTCTGCCATCCTGGCAGCCTCATCACTAGATTTAGCGATACCACTATCTTTCAAAGACTTAGCCAACTTATTTATCTTTTGAATCTTCTCAAAATACTGCATCTAAACACCTAGTTTAAATTTTAACAAACTGAATATTTAAAGATTTCTTTAGTTAATGATATAGATGAAATCCTTGTCTTCCTCAACGAAATGTTTTACTCTGAAAATCTCCTTAATCAAAGCATCAATAATCTTAATCTTCACAGACTTTTTCAGTACTGAGAATGCAAACTTTCCTTTACCAACCCTCTTCATCTCTTCCAAACCCTTTCTTATGTTGGTGAAATTCTGAATTGAAGTAACACTAATCACAAAATCAAAACTTTTATCCTCAAAAGGAATGTTTTCAGCAGAAGCATTAACATAAGTGCCTTTACTTGTTTTCTTCAACAAACCAACACTAGGATCTAAACCTGTTGCACCACAATCCCAGAAATTTGTAGAAATACCAGAACCACAACCAACATCCAATAATGTGTCTGTCTTTTTTGGGTGGATAAACTCTTTGATGATGTTCAACTTCTTCAGTTGCTCCTCTTTATGAAGCTCATCATAACCCTCAGCGATATTATCATAATAAGACATAACCATTAGTATTGGCTACATTTATAAATAATTAACTCTTTCCAAGCAGGATGAAAGAAAAGATTCTGGAACTATTAAAGCAGTATAGTGGACACGAATTTATAGAACTGACTTCTAGAGGGAATACTGCAATAATGGCAGCTCTTCAGTGTTGCAGAAGATTAAGCCCTAAATCAAAAGTGTTGATTCCAGACCAAGGAGGATGGTTGACGTATGAAGAGTATGGCAAAAAGCTAGGCATGGAAGTTGTTAAGCTCAAGACTGATAAGGGTTTGATAAATGTTGAAGATTTGAAAACAAAGGTTGATGATGCAGGTTGTTTGATATACCACAATCCTGGAGGATATTTTGTTGAGCAACCAATCTCTGAGATATACAAAATTTGCAAAGGAAAATGCTTGGTTATCCTGGATGTTTGCGGATGCATTAGTGATACTAATTATGGAGAATATTGTGATCTTTCAGTGTGCAGCTTCGGAAGATGGAAACCGATCAATGTTGGCTATGGTGGGTTTATTTCTGTAAAAGAACAAAAACATTTTGATATCTCAAAAGAAATCTTAGAAACACAAAATTTTGATACAACAAATTATCCTAAACTTTTAGAAAAGCTTGAACATGTAAAAGAAAGATTCAATCTGTTTTATGAAAAGTGCAGCAAGATAAAACAAGAACTCAAAGAATTTAATGTCTTGCATAGGGAAAGCAAAGGAATAAATGTTGTTGTAACGTTTTCAAATGATGAAGAAAAGGAAAAACTTATTAAATACTGCAATGAAAATAATTATGAATACACAATATGTCCTAGATATATAAGAGTAAATGAGAACGCGATAAGCATTGAAGTTAAAAGAATAAATCGAGGTGTGAAAAAATGGCTTTGAAAACTCCAGACAACATGGATGAACTGTTATATTATACTAATAGGGATCTTGATAATGGCGGAGAAGTGCTTTGCTGGGTAAAAAAAGAATTATGCCCAAAATGCAAAAAAGCACAGATGGCAAAGCCAAAAGATGAAAAAACAGGAAAAGCAAAAATAAGAGCAAAAGAATATGTGTGTCCAGAATGCAAGAATACTGTTGAGAAAAAAGCTTACGAAGAAACACTGACAGCTGAAGCAATCTATACTTGCCCACACTGCAAGAAAAAAGGAGAAGCAAGAGCACCATTCAAAAGAAAGAAAGTCAAAGGAGTAGAGATGGTAATACTAAAATGCCAGCACTGCGGCGGAAATATAGAAGTCACGAAGAAAATGGCAAAAAAGAAAGACTAATAAAAAATTATTTTTTATATTTTTATCTTAAAACAGGTTCTTCTTCTTGAAGCAACTCGTGTTCGTTCAATATGTCAGAAAGCTCTTCATGAGTAAGATTGTGCTTTGCCATAACTTTTGACTCTACACCCTTGAAAGCAACTACAGCTTTTTGGTCATAAGGATGATCATTAGCATGATTGTATGCTGTCACAAGCGCCGAATAATCTTTTCCTAATCCGTGATCTTCTTCCATGACAAACCGGAAATTATAAGTTATATAAAAACTGTGCGAAACCTTTAAATAAACACAAAAAAAGCATTTCTTCATGGCAAAAAAAATAGTTGTAACAAGCGCGTTGCCCTACGCAAACGGAAGCATCCACTTAGGTCATATGGTTGAATATATACAGACAGACATATTTGTAAGATTCTTGAAACTGATTGGAGAGAAAGCAATCTATTGCTGCGCAGACGACACACACGGAACGCCAATACAAGTAAATGCTGAAAAGCAAGGAATAACACCAGAAGAATTGATTGCTAAATACAATATTGAACACCAGCAAGACTTCAAGGACTTCCTGATAGAGTTTGACAGCTATTACTCAACAAATTCTGCAGAAAACAAACACTATGCAGACTTCATATTCAACAAGCTGAAAGAAAAAGGGCTGATATATACTAAAAAAATAAGCCAGTTGTATTGCGAAAACTGCAAAAGGTTTCTACCTGACAGATATGTAAAAGGAAAATGCCCAAAATGCGGAGCAGAAGACCAGTACGGAGATGTGTGCGAGAAGTGCAGTTCTGCACTGAAAGGAGGAGAACTGATTGATCCTAAATGCTCTTTGTGCGGAAAAAGCCCTGTACAAAAAGAGACAGAACACTACTTCTTCAAACTAAGCGCCTGTTCAGACAAATTAAAGAAATGGTTGACAGAAAACAAGAGCCTTCAGCCAGAAATAGTCAATTATATTATGAACTGGGTAAATGAAGGACTTGCAGACTGGGACATCACTCGTGACGGACCATACTTTGGATTCAAAATACCTGGAGAAGAAAACAAGTACTATTATGTATGGCTTGACGCTCCAATAGGTTACATCTCTTCAACAGCAAACTATTGCAAAAACAACAATGAGAAAGTAGAAGATTACTGGAATTCTGAAAATGGACAAATAATACATGTCATAGGAAAAGACATAATCTATTTCCACTACCTGTTCTGGCCAGCAATGCTTATGGAAAGTGGATTCAACCTGCCTTCCTATATAGTAGTGCACGGATTCTTGACAGTCAATGGAGAAAAGATGTCAAAATCAAGAGGAACATTCATGACTGCTCGCGACTACCTAAACAGGTATGACCCCGAATTCTTGAGATTCTATTATTCTCACTTGTTATCCAAAAAAATGATGGATGTCAACCTAGACTTCAAAGAGTTCCAGAACAAGGTGAATAATGAACTTGTTGCAAACCTAAGCAATTTCTGTTACAGAACACTATCATTCCTAAACAAAAACTTTAATTCCTCATTCGGAGAGATTGATGAGACAAAAATGATTGAAGAGATGACAGAAAAGTTTGATCTAGTAAAGAATGCATATGCAGACTTCAATTATAAAGATGCAATAAGAATAATCATGGAAATATCTTCCATCGGCAACAAATACTTCCAAGACAAAGAACCATGGAGCCTTATCAAAAAAGACAAGGAGAAAACAGAGAAGATATTAGGAACCTGCGTAAATATCGCAAAAAATCTGAGCATACTAATAAGCCCAATACTGCCAAAGTTTTCTGTCGAACTACAGAAACAGTTAAACCTTGAAGGAGTTGAATGGAGCGACTTAAATTTTGACACAAAACATCACAAGATAAACAATGCAAGCATACTAGTCAAGAAATTAGAAAATATAGAAACAGAAAAGACTTTTCCACTAAACCTAAAAGTGGCACAGATAATAAGCGCAGAACCACATCCTGAAGCAGAAAAACTTGTTGTCCTGCAGATAGATTTAGGAACAGAGAAAAGACAGATTGTTGCAGGAATAAGAAAACATTACACTATTGAAGAGCTAGTTGGAAGAAAGATTGTTGTAGTAAGCAACTTAAAACCAGCAAAGCTTAGAGGAAAAGAAAGCAATGGAATGCTGCTTGCTGCTTCTGATGGCGAAAGTGTAAGATTGTTAGAAATCAAGGATTCCAAACCAGGAGATAATGTCAGTTTCCCTGAACACGTGAATAATACTCAGCAAGTGACTATTGAAGAATTTGAGAAAATAAAGATGAAATCCAAGGATGGCAGGATAGTTTATGGTCACCTAGTTCTTAAAGCAGGAGATGAAGAAGTAAAAGTTTCAGAAATCAAAGATGGAGCAAAAGTGTCATAAAAACACTCAAGACAGCTTATACTCTCAAAACAAGCCCCAAAAAAAATAGTAAGTTTTATATATAGTTAACCGATTTAATTTAAAAAGATTGTTTGAAAAATGAGGGGCAGTAAGGAAGTTCATCATGGAGCTAACAGTCCGCTCTACGATGAAGAAAAGAGGTGGAAAACAACTCCCTTGGGAGTTAAGATTCTTCTAATTTACATTAGTGTCCTTGCTCTGTTTTATCTTGTATTTGGCCTGACAATACCAACAAATGTCTTCTTCGGATTCTTATTCACAGGCATATCAGCAAAAATCATGAACTTTACAGTACTAATAATCTTAGGATTTTTGGTTTTTGGCCTTATGCTGAAAAAACACTGGGCAGGAAAACTAGCTATAATCTGGTTTGGACTAGAAATCATAAATCTTCTTACCAGTATGGCTTTAGGAAAAACATTACTCGAAGACGGAACATTAGTTAGTTTGATAATGATATTTGTAGTAGGGATTAACGCGTTTATACTATGGTACTTGATTGCTAAACGAGAATACTTCATAGATTTAAGACATCATCACACAAGCGGGGTAGATAAAATATTTGTTATAGGAATATTCCTAATGATGTTCTTTGCAATAACAGCAACAACAACTTACGGATTTAATGTCTACCATGACACGATCAAGATCACTGATAAAGTAATTATAGAACTAGAAGAGATGGACTTTGAAGAAGCACAAATGATATGCTCATACAAACAAGGCAAAGAAAAAGACGTGTGCTACATGATAATAGCAAGCGCTTACGATGATGCAACATCAAGCATATGCGACAAGATAGAATACAAATTTTACAAACTAACTTGCATACAAGCCGTGATAATATGAACAACAAATACCTCCAAGCAATTGCAATATTCATCTGCATGTTAATAATAAATCTGCCAATAATCATGGCAGATGCTTACAGCACAACGCCAGTCAATCCAGCACCAGTAGCGATTGGTGTCCTAATTGTTGGAGTTGCAATCGTATTGCCAGCAATAATGAGCTATTTGATAGGAGCAGGACTTGCAAGCAGTCTTGCTTATGCTGAAACAGTTGATTTATGCACTGGAACTAGTTCGAGTCAGATTGATCATAATACAAAAAACACATTAGAAATAACAATTTCAAATACAGCAAGTCCAATGATAGATTTTTGCTTTAACACTTCACATGTTAAAGATTTTTATTGCAAAAGCTCAACAGATTACAATTTTACAATTTTTGCTTGCCAGTATGGTTGCGTTGCTGGAGCATGCAAACAATCTGCAAATAGTTGTGAACAACCATCTGCAACAGGAACATTAGATGGAGTAGTAATAACTGGAAAGAATGGAGTTGCTGGATATAGAAAAGCAATAAATGATTACACGCTAATTTCTGCAATTACTTATTTTAGCACAGGAAAAGTATGTCCATCAAACGTTAAAATAAAACAAGGAAGCAATTACATAAGTTTTACCACGTGCGAAGATTATGGAACAGAAGGAAAACAATACTGCACATACAAATTTTCTGAAAATACGGGATATGCACTAGCAGGAACGTACAGAGTAGACTTAGCACTCTTCAAGATACCAACAGACCAGAGCACAGATATAGCTCCTGGATCAGGCGGCAGCTACAGCATTGATGATACAATACCACAAATAACAGTGTCAACACCACAACCAGATAAAGAAAAAACAAAATTTTCATTTAAAATAACAGACCCAGCTCCAAGCTCAGGAATCGGAGAATTTAGGATATACTCAAATGGAGCATTAATAGACGCAATTGTGGTGAATAGTTCAAGCAATGAAAACACAAGCACTTTTTCCTCTGTGATTACACCAACAATCCTCAACACAATACAAGACACAACAATAACCATCAAAGCAACCGACAGAGTAGGAAATGAAGGACAAGGAAGAAGCGAGAGTTTTAAGCTAGATAAGAAAGCACCATCAATAGTTCTAGGAACAGTCTACATGAAAAGAGTAGTAAACAATGGAATAACTAATGTTCTAACAGAGGATATACATAATATTCCTGGAACAGGACTACTAGATGTAATAATAGGGGCATACATACAATCAGACAATCAAGACTTAGATACAACTATATTAAAAGCAAAAATATCCTCCTTACACACGAGCTATTCAGCAGATGCTTCAGTAGCATTAACTTGCGGCACACCATCAGCTGATGGAATATATAACTGCGCTTTCAGAACACCAATAAATAATAAAGCAACAAACCTGAACACTGTAATAGTAGAAGGAAGTGATATTTCAGGCAATAATTTCTCATCATCAATAGGGAACTATCCAATAGGAGTTGAATCATCAGCTCCAATATACATACAAAACTCACTCAAAATATTAAACAATAAAAGTGAAGAAATAAGATTCATACCAGGAACCTTTAATGAAAAAGTAACCATAACACTAAACCTCACTGATAATGACCCAGGACTGAATAAAGATACAGTCTTTGCAGACCTGTACAATTTAACAGACAAACAATTAACTGAGAAAACAAAAGCAACAGCCTGCAACAAAGTAATAAGCAAATTCGAACAATTCAGCGGAGAACCAAAAGAATGGTACTACAACTGCACATGGAGTGAAGTGCAATTAAAACTAAACAAAAGCATAAGCTACCTATATTTTGTACTATCTGATCTTTACAATAATGGAGCAGACACGCAAGTAAGGATTCCAGTAACTATAAACGTTGACTCAAGCGCTCCTGAAATCACAGAATTTGGAACAGGACACAACTACAGCGACAAAGAATATGTTGGACCAAATGATGTATTGTACGCAAAAATAACTGAAGTAGGATCAGGAATAAATTCATCAAACATATCATTCAATTTAGACAACCAGATAATACCAGCACTGAATTGTACAATCACACGAAATGTTGAATACTACTGCTTCACAAATGTTACAACATTCTCAACATCACTAATACAACAACCAACATTATCATTAACAGTAACAGACCTAACAGGAAACAGCATAACAGTAAGCAAAACATTAGAGTTAGATAAGGAAAAACCTAAAATAGAATTTATTACAGTAATGCCTCCAGAAAGTACACGAATAAGCATAACTCAAAATGCATCAGTTGGGTATTTAGAAAGTGGTAGCGGATTTAAAATAATTGCAAACATCAGCGATAAAACAATGCCTGTAGGAACAGTTGATTTATCAGTATTTAACATGCAAAGCACAGGAAACGTACCAGGTCCAAAAGCTAGTACAGCAGATTCTTGCACTCTTAACGAAACAACAAGTTTGACAAACTACTGGATTTGCGAATGGAACATTGGAGAAGTTTATAGACTGAACTTTTCGAATACACTAAATTTCACATTCCAAGATATAGTAAAAAATAATGCCACTCTCTCAAAAACAGTATACATGTACGGAACAGATGCAGTAATACCTCCAGATAATTTTGTTGTAAAAGACATAACTTCTGATGATGTGGAACCATCCACTTTCAGCAGGCTTACAATAACACTCTTGAATTATCCATTCTCTGTAAAATTTCAATTACTAAAAAATCCATTATCTTCAATAGACCCAAATAATATATTTATTATAAACCAGAAAGTGACAAATTGCAGAGCAGGAAATGGAACAGACACAATAAACCTTCTTGCAGTGCCATCACAACCATACGAGTCAGCAGACCTAGTCATCAGGGCTAACATGACTGTGGGTAAAGAAAATAGGGCATACTTTGAACTTAAACAATTCACATCAAACTTCTCAAATTCAATAACAGATTTTAACATAATCTGTGACTTAGAAACCTATCAGATGTTTGGAGGAAAAGTATACGAACTACCAGAAGTAGACAATTTAACAATACCAATAATATTAAGATCAAGCGCTGTAGGAGGATTGCCAGAGGAAGTGATTAACGAAATAAATTCCAGAAGAGGAACATGGATAAATGATTTAACAAAAACAATAGACACAATAAATAAAATAATCAAGATAGTAAAAGCAATATGCACAGCAATACAAACGATAATTGGTCTAGATTCTTTAGCAGGCACTTTAAAAACATTTGGAACAACACTAATTTCATTAGCAAATGTTCCAGTGCTCTCATGGCTTAAACCAATTGGTGATGGATGTAACACTGTAGGAGAAAAAATAAAAGAAATAACTGGAAAAATAGAAAAGGCATTATACCATAACGAAGACGGTAAAGATAGCTTACTAAAAAAAGTATGCGACTTCCTAGCGTGCACCAATTCCAAAAAAATATCAGACAAAATAATCTCTGCACTAGATCCTACAAAAAATGATTCAATCTTAGGGGGAGGATTAGGAGATTCATTATCAAAAGGTCTAGCAGGTTTTAGCAACATAACAAGTGGTGCAACATGCACAAGCGGATTCTGTGATTGGACAAGCGATGTATGGAGCTTTGACATGTCTTCAGCAGTGAAAAACACATTCGACCCTTATGGTAGCGTCATATTCTCATTAGCAACAGGATGCGTTCCAGGAATAATAGCTGGATACGAAAAAATGGAAGCAATAGAATGCAAATACATCAACTGCTTAAGAGAACAAGGAAAAGTGGGAGGAGACATAAGAGTTTGTCAAGAAGGAGAACAAGTAGCGTGGTGCAGTGCAGTAATAGGAGAAATATTTGAGGTATTAGGAATAAGCAGACTGATGAAACAAATATCCAGTTATCTAACAAGCTATCTAACATCCATAGTCTCAAAATTATTCACAAAAGTATACAGTAAGATGTGCATACAATTAGGAAAAGCAGGCAAGAACACAGTAGGTTATTGGGCACACGTATTAATATGCGCAATCCCTGATTCTATAATGTCAGGAGTAGAAGTATACAAAGGAGTAATGGGATTAGCAGATACTTGGCAATCAACAGTCAAAAGCTTCACAGAACTATCACAAAACGTGTGTGAAGAAGCAATGTGCGATGGAGAATGGCAACTAACAGAAGTAAAAAAATTTGGGGCAGCATGGCAAGAAGGAGAATGTAAATGCACAACAGATAATCAATGCTATAACGGAAAATGCAAAGATGGAATATGTGATTTCGGATGGGCATACACATAAAATGGTAGAACAACAACAAAACAACAAAGGAAAACAAGTGACTACGCAACAGACTACGCAACAATCCAATACTTATTATCAACAACAACCAATGCAAGGACAGAATAGCGGACTATCGTTCACACCACAACAAGCACAACAATACACTCAACAACAACAAGCAATGCAACAATACCAACAAATACCGGGAATAGGACAACAACCTTCCAGACAACCAATCATTCAACAAACAATGCCAACACCAACATCACAAAAAAAAGAGTTTGGAAAAGGAATATTCGGGATAGGAATAGGAGCGGCAGTAGTATTAATAGTCATAATTTCAATAGTTTATTTTATGTTTTTCGGAAAACAAGCAGCAGCACTCGGAAGCTTAATGATAGATGACTTTAAATTTTGTAATTCTGTTGATGACAACTTTAATTGTGATGCAAATGTTAACGGAACATTCAAAGCAGGAGATGATGTATGGTTTGTACTAAAAGTGTACGGACACACTAATGAAAAAGTTGAAAATAAATATAATGTTCAAGTTGTAGAAAGCATAACAACACTAGACCCATACTACCAATCAGTCTCATCAATGACAGGAACAATACAAACAATACAAGAAGAATACCCTATTAAAAGCAACTCATTAATGCTAAAAACAAAATTCCAAACAACAGTAGTATACCCACCAGGACAGTACACAATCAATTTGATCATAGAAGATAAATTAGGAAAGAAAACAACCTCAATAATAAGGGAGTTTACAATAGAATGAATGAACAACAACCACAGACTGGACAAGGAATACAACAACCAATAATGCCATCTGCACAGATAACACCACGAGCTCAACAACCAAAAATATCTGCACTACAACAACCAGTAAAAAAAGAAAAATACGGACACGTAAACATAACACTCACAATAATAAATATATTATTAGCACTATCTATCGCTTGGGCACTAGCAGACACGACAAGTGCAGAAAAAACAATAGGGACCATACAACAAAACCAAGTAGAATTCGTAACACCAGAACACAGAGACTATCAAATAATGGAAAACAACGCGCAAGCAGTAAGCGAAAAATTAGGATATTCTGTAACATTATCAAGATATGGAATTATAACCATACTAAATCTTACTGAATCAATACAAGAAAACAAACTAAATTATTGCGCAGAAATAGGAGGATTAGTAATGTATGGTGACGGAAAAAAAGTAGTAGGTCTACTCTCAGTAGTAGCACTCATATCAGACGAACAAGGAATAGTAATCAAAGAAGGAAGACTAGCTTATGATGATTTTTACGAACAAGAAAAAATCCAGAACATACAAATCTGTGACGAAATAGACCTGACAAATATGGAAACAGGCAAGTATACATTAACAGTCATAGCAACAGACAAAATACATGGAAAAATATCAACAAAAGAAGCAGGATTCACAACATGAACAAAAAAACAATATTAACAATCCTAATAACAATCTTATTAGCTATAACTATACCAAACATTCTGGCAAGTTCATGCAGTAATTCACTAGGAGCAGAATATTCATGCACAGCATTAGAGGGGGTGGGCAGAATATGTATGGGCAAATCAGATTTATTGACAAATAGTGATTTTCTAGAACAAAGACAAAGATTATGCTCAAATGATCAAGTATGTTGCAAGTTAGACCCTCTTTATGGATTTAAAAAATCAGGAAGCTGCCCAATAAACTCTCAAGATAGGGGAGAAGTGTGTGATTGCAACGATGGATACGTAACAGGAACAGGAACACAAAGAGGAATGTGCATACCTGACCCAGACATACAACCACAAAAAACATGCCCGGCAAATTCTGAACTACACACGGACAACAAATGCTATTGTAAAACAGGATATATTGTAAGTGGAACAAGCTGCATATTAGATACTAACCTACAAGATATGATGAACAAATGCGTTGATCAAGATATGACCTACTGCCCAACTCAAGGCGCAAAAAAATGTCAAGATGGAAGTCTTCAAGAATGCCAAAAAATAGGGCTTTTAGGAGTTACTGGACCAACATGCTGGAAAACAATAGGATGTTCAACAGGACAAGAATGTGATTTAAGTAGCACATCATGCCAAATAAGAGTGGTAAATAGAGATAATGATATACGATTATGGAATGAAATATATTTATTCCAAACATCATATGGATCAAGAACGCCAGATGACCTAGCACAAAGCATGACAAAAGAAGAGTTGTCTACTTATACAACAAAAGCACAATATTACAGTCAAGAATCATCAAGACTAACAACAACATACGGAAACAATTTAGTAACAGGAAAACAATTAGATCCTGCAGTCGTAAGAGCATTACACGAAAGATTCAGCAGCGCATTCGATCTAAAAGATATGATAGGCAAAGCAGCAACAGCAGTAGTGAACGGAATAGATGACGCAGCAAACGCATTAGGAGAAGGACTATCAAACGCAGGAGCAGTCTTATCAGACACAGGACAACTAATAGCAAATGCATTCGCAGGACCAAGCCTTGCAACAAGAATCAATAATGGGGCACTTGGTCAACTATGTAGAAAAAAATACGGAAAATAAAATGATACACACAAAAAAATTAACAATAGGACTGACAATAACATTGTTTGCACTAATCACATTACTTCTATTCTTGGTACAGAAAGATGCAGAAGCGCAAGAACAACAAAAAGCAGTAAAACTACAAAACGAACTAAGACAACCAATAATAGAAAAAATAACGCTGTTTGATGGATTTGATGAAACAGGAAGACCAATCTTCAACACAAACCAACAATTCAAAACAGAAAACAAAATTTTTGTATCAATACAAATAAGCAGCATATCAAACCCAACCACAGAAGAAGGAAAATATGTTTTCGGACTACAAGAATACGCAGAAGTAGTAGACGAAAACGGAAACAAAGCAACACCATTCAACGGACTAATAGTTAACATGGACAATTACCTAAAAAATAAAGGAGACCCAATAACAATAAACAACCAATTCGAAACAACACAAACACCACCAGGAACATACTATGTCACAATCACAATATATGACAAAATATCAAAACTAAAAACAAAATCAGAACCAATAAAATTTGAAATAATATGAACAAAAAAACAATAATTGGAATGTGTAGTATATTAATATTAATGATTAGTACAGGTATAACACTATCTTATAGAGTAACAGATCCAGACGGTACAATCATGGAATGCAGTGAAAATCCAGACAATCCAGACTGGGAATGCTGCGACCCAGTAAGTAATTCAGATCCTAATGCAGCAAACGAAGTAAGTAGTGCATCAAGTCAAACACCCGCAACAAACCTAAACATATGCTCTACAGTAGGACAATTAGGAACAACCTGTACCATAACAGGAGGACAACCTGGACATTATGTGTGCATCAACGACGCAGGACTATTAAGGTATGGAACAAGTTGTAGATCAGACACACTAAACTGCAGAAAAATAACACCAACAGAAAACTTGGTGACAACACAATGGATTGGTGGAGTTTGCGCAGCAGCATACGCAAAATGCGAAGGATGTGAGAATGCACAACAATGCTATGAAGCATGGTCAAGCCAACCACTAGCAGCATCATACCTTGTAGACAAAGCAATAATAAAAGCATACGGAAACTTAAACCAACAACAATGTACAATCGCATCAACAACTAAAAGAAGAATGGTAATAAACTTTCCAAGAATAGACGGAGTAACACTCACAGGCTGCACAGTAGACTTTGGAGGACTATCCTCTATAGACAATGGTTGCAACACAGTTACATCCCCATTAAGAGATACAGGACAAACATACATGATAACAATATCATTCCAAGCAAATGGACAACAAAAAATAGCAACAAAAACAGTATACTTAGAATCAGAACAAACAACATGAAAAACAAAATAATAATTTTAATAATTGTAATAATTATATCAGTTAGCTTTGCAAATGCAGCTACAGACAAAATAGTAGACATAACTTCTGAAATAAGAGCAACAGTACAAGGAATAGCACCAGCATCATCAACAGCAGTGGACATACCTTACATTGCACCACAATGCAGCACAGGAACATTAACTGATACTAGGTGCACAGTTCCAGGGATAGTGATGGAAGCACAACAAGGACAAACATGTTCTCTAGCAAAACCAAATATAGAATGTATAACAGCTATAAATTCAGCAGGTTGTAATGCTAAATGTACATCAAATGCTGTAACATTTAGCGCATCACAATCTTCATATTATTTACAAGACATTACTTCACAACAACCCATAATTAAATTAGGTGAACAAACACAAATACAAGCACAAACTATTCCCTCAGGGGGAATAATAAGTTTTATATCATCCGATTCTAACATAGCAAGCGTAGATAATACTGGCAAAGTAACAAGCAAATCAAAAGGAAAAGTAACGATAACAGCAAAATTGGATATTCAATCAAAAAGAACAGAAATAACTGTAAATGCTGAAATATCTTGTGCAGGAAGCGCAGGATGTGTAGAAACACGCACTTGCCAAACATTAAAAATACCACCCGATCAGTATACAACATACACTTGCCCAGGACAAACGTGTTGTGAAACACAATTTCCAATATTAACTGGACTAATAATAACAAATTCCGAAACATGCACGAACCAACCAGGAGATCAGGTATGGTGCGACACAGGAACAAAATGCACAACAGCAAGCAGAGCAGGACATGACCAGTGCTGCACAGGAACACAAAAAAATCAATTATGCACAACAACAAGCCAAGTAAACAATCTTCATCAAGGAACAAACGGATGCGAAACAGGATGGTGTAATTGTAACAGTAATTTCGCAGATGGCTGTGAAATATTAGTAGGAACAGAATCAAACAGTTGTCCAGGAAAATGTCCGGAAACGGAAACAATAGATGTTTGCCAAACTGATATTTTTTGTCAAGGTAAAAATTTTCAAGGAGGATGTGATATAGGATTACACAAATGTTTAGGAGGAAAAGAAGTAAGATATAAATGTGAATCAGGAATTATTTATTCAGCAGATTATTATTCTATTGTTGGAACTCAAAATTCTGTAAGCTTACCAATAAGCAAAAATAAACAACAAACAAAAATTTGTACGGGATGTCAAGAAGGACAAATAAATACAAACCTAAATGATTTCACATGTCAAATAACACCTGCATACGTACCACAAACAGCACCAACTAATTGTAATGATCAAACCTTGGGAAAAACAAAATGTGAAAGTCAAGGAATTGGCGGAAATGAAATAAGTTGTAGTAGAAAAAGATTAGGGAATAACTGGGAATATTATTGGGATAACACAAATCCAAAAGCTTGCCCAATGGGGTGTAATCCAGCAAAAACAGCGTGCTTTGAAGGGACAGGAAGCTGCACTTGTGATGGAACACAAATAGGACAAACAAAAAGTTGCACTTACACAAACACTAAACAACAAAGAATAACTGGAGCACAAACATGTAAATACCATTTCCAAGACTCAACATGCTCGCTCGAAGAATGCACACCAACACCAACAGAGTGTGTATGTGAAGGGGGGAAAAAAGTAGGACAAACAAAAACATGTGAGTCAATAACTCAATCAGGAATATCAACAATAACAGGAACACAAGAATGCAAATGGGACGCAAATACTAAATCCTGTAGTTTTGAACAACAATGCATAATAGCAGTAGGAACAACATGCAATTATTATGATTCACAAAACAGACAACAAGACTGCACAACAAACAACGGAAAATCTGGTCAAAAAACATGTTATATAGATGGAACATGGAGTGAATGCTTACTACTAACAGACCCAGCAAATGCACCAATAAGCTGCATAGTAGACGCAACCAGTAAGAAATGCCAAAACAATATATTATGGACTTGTAGAGGAACAACACCCAAATCAGAAAACTGCCCAAACGGTTGTGATGAAAATGGAAACATGGCATGCAAAGTAAAATCCGAATCAAATGCATTAAGTACAGATTGTGAATCATGTGAAACTGTGATGGGAACAACAACAAAAAATTATAGAATATGTGCATCAAATGAAAAACAAATATGTGAAGATACACAATGGATAGGAACAAAACTATGCGTCAAACACTACCCTTACAGCTGCAGTAAAATAGATAGTGAATGTCAAGTAATATCAACAGCATTCCAAAAAGATCAAACAAAATGCAACATCGCAACAGGACAACCACAACAACCAAACCAGGTATGTGAAATACCTAACATAAAAGTTATGGCAGCAGGAAAAGATGTAACATCAGATGTGATTATTCAATTATTGCCATCAACATCAATAAATTCAGGATCACTAAAAATAATGGTCACAAAAGCAGGTAAAACTGCAAAAGTAGAAAAAACATGCACTTGTGCACAAGGAAAAATAACATGTTAAATATAAAAAAATTAAGTAAAATAATAATAGTAATATTAACAATCTTAATAGTTATAAATATGGTCAATGCTGCACAACAAACAATAACAATAATAATACCTGGTGATTTAACAGTTTGGGGATACAACACAGATGGAAGCCCAATAACAATGCCAGCAACAACTGGACAAACACCATCTGCAACAACAGGAACAACAAAAATCTGTGTAGGCACTACAGGATCTAATGGGGGCACAATGAGATGCGATTCTTCACTTCCAAGTTCGGGTTGGAAAGAATTTAGTGGTAATTTCACAGATTGTCCAATCCCAAAAAAATGTTATGAATGGAAAGAAACACAATGCACAAAATCTTGTGTTAAACAATTAGACTACACATGCAGCAATGGATTCAAATCAAACAAATGTATGGCAATGAGTGAAGAATACAAATGCTGTGAAGGAATACTAACAGCAAAAGTAGCATCAACAAACACAGAAGGATGTGAAGTAAATGGATATAGTTACCCTGAAGGATTAAGGACATGTTTAGATAGAGGGGGCCAAAAAAGAGCATTCTTCTGCACAAGAGGAGCACTGACAGAGATATTTTGTAAAGACAATGAAGAAGTAACTTGCAGACCTGGAATAGCTGGAACTGATGGAGATATTTTCGTTGGGTGCACTACAAAAAGTAGCGGTGTTGGTTCAGTACAATGCCAAAATCTAGGAGGAGCGAAATGTCCAAACGAGTATCCAAAGTGTGATAATAAAAAACAATACTCAAATCCTACAGATGAATTAAGATTAGGAGTTTGTTGTAACACAATGAATGAATGTTATACAGATTCAACAAGCAATATATTTTTGTGCGAAGGAATAAAAAAATATTCTGTAACAAAAATGTACGCTCAACCTTCAGATAATGAACTAGGCCATCAGGTAGTTAAAGGAGCAGAACAAGGTAGTTGCATAACAACACCAGCAGCGCCACAAGCAAAATGCGCAAACATAGCAGGAAATTGCAAAGACAAAATTTTTGAACAATTATTGGTAAATAGTTGTAATTATGATAATAAAGGAGAAAATACAGGTATAACACAATGTAAAAGAAAAGCAGGAAGTAATGATTGTGAAGAAACATGCGTCGTAAAAACAACACCATTAGCAGCAATCACTTGTCCGGGCAGTTGCAAATCAACTTGTGATGCAACAACAGAAGAACCGTACACAACAGGAAATGTTGCATGTACAGGAACAAACAACAAATGTTGCAAGACAAAAACAGGAACGGTGTGCCCTACAACTATAACTTTGCAGCCAGAAGCTGGATGCACTGGTTGTGAAATAATACCTAAAACAGTAACAGGTAAAAAAGTAGGAGATAAAGTTCAAATACAAATAACAAGAACCGTTGGAGGACAAACAAAAACAACACCTCCAAGAGAGATTGAGATAACCTCATGCACATAAACAAAAAAACAACAATAATACTTGTAATCATGATTTTAATAATTATAACATTAACAAGCGCTCAAGCGTTAACTATAACACTAACAAATACAGAAAAAACAACATTAGGAATAACAGGAGGAACAGCAGCAACATCAGACAAATGTGTGGGAAAAACAGCAGGACAAGCACCAATAGGGGGAATCTGCGCAAACGTACAAGGACAATCATCATCAAGCAACGTCTGCGATGGAAGTGGACACTGCGTGACAAAATGCGAACAACAAAAAGGAACAGGATGGAGCTGCCTGATAGTTAAAAGTGGATGTAGTAATGGAGCAGCAATATTAGAATCAACAAATCAACCAGTAATATGCGCGTCCAGCCTGTGCCCGGGAGCAACAAACAATGTATGCGTACAAGCAGGAACAACAGGAACAGGACAACAAGGACCTTGCACTAATGATGCACTAAAATGCGAAAGCAACAAACTAGAACTATGTGCTGAAAATAAGTGGATTGATGCTAGCCTAACTTGCGAAAACGGTTGCAAAGAAGACCTAACAACGTGTCGAGTTACAACAACGTCTTGCTGCAAACCATCAACAGCAGTAGCGCCAGGATGCACAGCAGAATATCCAATCAAGGAAACACAAGCAGGCAAGGAAGTCTGCTGCATATTTTCATTATCATGTTCAGAAAATACTATAACCTATTACAAAAAATGCAAGGAAGGAACAGATATTCCATTCTCTGTAGGGGGAACTGTGGGATCAATAGATTGCCCAGCAAAATGCAACACACAGATAACAACAGCAAAAACAATAGACGAAGCAAAAACCAAAGGATGTGCTGCAGCAACAACAGCAGGTTGCGCAACCGCAAGTGATTTGACAAATTTGAAATATGATGGCACTGCAGCGTATGTTTGCGGCAAAGAAGGAGAAACATTCAAATGGAAATACGTAAACACTTGCGATGGAACCTACTCTATACTAAATGATATAACAAAACAGAAAGGAACATGTAAAGAAGGAAGCTCAAGAGCAGAATGCTGCAAAACAAAAGAATGCAGAATAACAAGTGTAGATCTTCTACCAAAATATCAGGATGAATGGACTATAGAATTGTTAGGGGATCCAAACATACTAGTCAAAGGAAGAGCAACAATAACATTCAAATGGATACCGAAAAACTCAAATGCAGGAAGCCCGATAACAGACTCTGTAACAGTTACAGAAGCAGACGCATGCCCGGGGGTTGCACAAACATGAAAAAAATAATTATTTACACAATACTCACAATCTTATTATTAGCAGCAGTAAATGCAGAAACATACACAATAAAAAAAGAACCGCCAAAAGGTTACAGGCAAGGAAATTGCCCAGGAGAATGTATGTTAATGAAGAATCCAACAGATAACACAAAAACAACATGCCAATCATACGAGAGATCGTACTATCCAGAAGACACAAAGTTCTGCTCGCCAGGACCGACAGACACGAGAGCATTACAAAGATTTGCATGCTGCACAACAAAAGTAGAACTGAAAGGAGAAGATACAACTTGCACATTAACATCAGACTGTACATACCCATTAAGATGTTTAGAAGGAAAATGTACAAAACCAAAAGATTGCAGCGGATACGAAAATTGGGATGGAAAACAAGAAGACATAATCACTGGAGACGGATGTTGCCCGAAAGGTTACGGACAAAAAGAGTACAAACTAGATGCAGACTGTCGAGGCTATGAAGCATCAGCAACAGCAATGTTTGATGGACTTCCAAAACTAATATGCCAGATAGGAAATATAGATGCAAAAAAAAATCCTTGGTGCAACGGAATCATAACACAAGCAAGCCAAGCATGGGGAGACTTACTAAGCAAGATACACGTGACAGATGCTATATCATGGATTGACCCAAATAAGTGGACAACAACACTATGCAACCCACAAAGCCCATTGCAAGACATGTTAGGAATAGGTGGGGATTCAGGAGGAGCAGTATACTCATGTAATGGAGAAACATGCGTACCAGTAATAAATATGGGAGGAGAAGCAGTACAACTAACAAACACAACAACTAACCAAAAATATTATGTCTACACATTTACTTGGTACGTGTCAGGAGGAGAAGAAGACTACCAATATATGGTATCACTACAAAACTCAGGATCTGAAAAGAAAAAATTCACGAAAAACTTTAATTTATCAACAGGAGCAACACACAGTCCACCAGATACAACAAAAGCATTCAAAGATACAAGATTATTTACAAAGATATGCATAGACTTTTATGGCACAGATGGCACCACACCAAAAAAATTTCCATTCACAGACTACAGCAACGATTTAACAAAATGGATAGAACAAGGATATTATAATAAAAACTTTCAACATGAATGCAGAGACCTACTAGGTCTAGATGCTAGTTGGAGCGGCATAGATCAAAGTAATCCTGCACTAACAGGATCAGGTTCGTCAGCAAGCGGCGGGGCAGGCGCAGGATCAGGCAGTTACAGCAGTCCATCAGAAGCAAACGAGATGACATAACTTAAAAAAAGAGGATATTATACAATGATACAAAAAAGAGGTCAAATAACTATATTCATGATAATAGGAATAGTCCTACTGTTCTCAACAGCACTAATTTTTTATGTAAGAGAAAAAGTACAAACTTCAGAGATAGGAATAAATCTTGCATCCGCAGAAAAAACACCATTAGAAACAAGGGCAGTAAAAACTTATGTAGAATCATGCATCGAACAAATAGCAATCCAAGGATTAGACAAGCTAGGAAAGAATGGAGGATACATAAATCCCGAACAAATAATCACGCCAATCCCATTATACTCAAAAGATTCAGAAGGAATAGTGCAAGAACCAACAACCCTGCCATTCTGGTCATATTATGATGACAGTGCAGAAAGGTATAAATCACACAGGCCAAACTTGTGCGCTGAAAACTGTGATCAACAAGGACCAAACTCGATAGAAGAACAACTCTCAAACTACATAAGTCAGAACCTTGGAGCTTGCATACAAGATTTCGGAGCATTAAATAAAATATATAAAATAACCCCACAAGGACAAATAACAACTTTTGTCACAGTAACAGAAGAAGATGTAGCAATACTCCTGGACTACCCATTACAGATAGAGCTACTATCAACAGGTTCAAAAACCAAGATGAAAAAATTCTTAACACGAGTAGCAGTACCAATGAAAGGACTATACAACTTCGCAACAAAACTGATAAATCTAGAAATGAACAAGACAACATTCGAAGTAATGACACTACAAATGCTAAATATCTATTCCGGACTAGATAAGGACATACCTCCACAATACGCGATGAGCCTTGGAGGTCAAGACAAGATATGGATAATGCCTAACGTAAAAAAAATAATAGACCAAGACATACTAGACCTAATAAAACTAACACAAGTTAGCGGAACAAAACTTTATTCGCCATACAGTGTAGAACCAGGAGCTGACAATTACGAACTCAGAAAAGGATTATATTCTATGCTGAATATATTTATGGGAAATGAATCATCTGATTACAAAGTAAGATTCAACCATCCACAAAAACAATTATATCTTAGCATAAACAATCAACAAACAATATTAACAGTAAAAGACTCAGCAACAGCACAAGATGATAGTATACTAAGCATGCTAATGAGTTCAATAATAAAAAAATACCAATTCTCTTATGACATGAGCTATCCAGTAATCCTAAAAATAGACGATTTAGATGCGCTTAACGGAAGAGGATACTCACTCCAAATAGCCATGGAAATATGCCTGCAAAAAAACAAGCCATGCAAGGCAAGAATACAACTTCCAGGAGTCTCACCCCAAGTATCATTCAATTTAGGTAGCCTAAATCAAAGAATCAATAGAAGTGTGACAGTAGAAGTGAAAGATTCAAAAACAAAACAACCAATACCCGAAGTAAATATAGGATATTATTGCGGAGAAAAGTATTCCTTATCACAAACAAGCAGCCAAGGACAAATAGAAGATAAGTTCCCATATTGCAGAATGGGGGGTTACATAACAGCACAAAAACTAGGCTATTTTTACAACCCAATAAAATTTGATAATGATGGGACAGTTTTAACACCAATAAAAATAATGGTAAACATGACACAAGTAATAACTAAAAGAATAGACGTAAGAAAACTAAACACTGACAACTTAACAAAATTACAACAAATGACAGGGATGTCAATACAACAATTCATGACAGAAAGAAGAACATACTCTGAAAACACAACAGCAAATGATTCAGTCCTACTTATGGTCAGTAAAATAAAGAAAAACCCAATAGAACAAACAATGCCGATGAACGGCTTCTTAAACATAGCACAACAAAATACTAATGCAGGCCTATCAATAAATATTGATGAACAAATACAAACATTAGAAAAAAATAAGAATTCAATGAGCCAAGCAGAATATGATCAAGCACTTAAAGAACTGCAAGATGCTAAAGCACTACAGCAAAGCCTGCCAGCAGATGCTGCGCAAGTATCTAGCTCAATACAAGTTGATAAATCAATGGATCTAATCCCTGGAGATTACACAATAGATATATTACTCATGCACCAGCAAAAATTCAATGTAAGCGAAAAAGAATTAGATTTAGACTTTGATGATGATGAATGCCCAGATAACTATGCTTGCAGGGAAGCGGGACACGACACAGACAAATGCTGTGTTTCTCCGATAGAGATACCTTCAGGATGGGTAACAGGAGGAGCTAAAATAAATGTCACAATAACAGACCAAATGCTTGACTCAGACAAAGAAATAGTTTTTTACACAATGGAATACCCATTACCGAAAACCATTGATGATATAAAAGGGCCAGAGCTAGAAAACGCTTCTATAGATAACAGGATGTACTTAGAACCATCCCTGGGATAAAATGAATTACTTAAAAGAAACCATAAAAAATCTCGTAGACAGCCTGAAATTAAGAAAAAGATTTTACTTTGCAACAATAATAGATATAATCTTTTTATTTCTAATAATTGCTGCAAATATGGTTATTACAATATCAATAAACGTCAAAATGTCAGAAATGCAGAATTATGAGACAACACAATACTTCACCGCAGACATAATGAATATAGAACATGCGCAACAGTTATGGTCAAAACTTGGAAACCCAGAATTTGTTCAGCAAATGATGTCAATAAAAGAAGGATTCACCTACGTTTTAGCACTGATGATAATATCTATATTAGTATCAATAATATTATACATTATCAGCAGAGCACTAATCTGGCAATTTTTAGTTGATGAAAAGAATAAGACAAAAAGTTTTTGGAAATACTCACTCACTAACTTATTACTAGTATTAATTATGGCAATACTAGCTTCTTTAGTATATTTATTAATCAATGAAGCAATCAAACCATACTTGTTATTATTCTTATTAATTTACTATGTAATATTTGCTAGTGCAGCAAATACGTTCCTAGAAAAAACAGGAAAATTATGGAAAAGCACAGGCAAAGCAATAATATCCAGTTTTAAAATAAAATATTTTATTATACCACTCACAATTTCTTTATTAACACTATTTTTAATATCAGCAATTTCAATACCTATCTTAGAACTACACCTAATTATGGTTATTATTCCAATCATACTCTTCACTTTTTATTCACAATGGACTAAACAATACTTAAACATAACAATAAAGAATAGTAAGTTTTATAAAACAATCAAGCAATAAATTGTTTAAAGGGGTTTTAAATGGCTGAAAAGAGAGGTCAGGTCACAGCTTTCATAATAATAGGAATAGTTATGCTATTTGCAGTAATGTTCTTCTTCTATATGAGATCAGACCTTAATAAGATAGCATATAAAGAAAACGTGCCTGAAGGAATAATCCCGCTACAAAGATTCATAGAAGAATGTGCAGAAAAAACAGGAAGAGATGCAATAGGGATGACAACAAAACAAGGAGGATGGCTAGACCTACCAGCAGAAATAAAAAGAAACCCATTCGCAAGACTACCAATAGCACCACTCGCAGGAGTATACATCCCATACTGGTATTATAGGGGAACAGGAAATGATGGAGACCTAAGCCCAAACTTGTGTAAGACAAGCACAGAATGCAAATATTTCGGAACAAATTCAGTAGAAGAACAAATAGAAAAATTTGTAGAACTAAAAACAACAGAATGCATAAACAATTTCACAGCATTCAAAAACATATACACCGTAAAAGAAAAAGGAATCCTAAACACAAAAGTAGAACTATCAGACAATAGCGTAATCGTACTAATAGATTACCCACTAGAAGTCACAGACTCATCAGGAAGACCAACAAAGATGAGCAAGTACAGAACAGAAATACCAATAAGACTAAAAAAGATGTACGAACTGGCACAAGAAATATTCAAACACGAAAACACTAATTTATTCCTAGAAAACATAACAATCGACCTAATGTCACTAAACGAAAAAGTAGTACCCTTAACAGACTCAATGATAAAATGCAGTCCATACCTTAAATCAATGAGCGAAGTAAAAACAAACATAAAAAATCTGGTCAATTACAACTTCCCATACATAAGAATAAACGACACACTACAATCACAATTCATACTGCCAGAAGATAAGTACGCAAATCTTCACTTCAGACAAAAAATGGATTTAGAAGGAAAAAACTATCAAGACTTTGCAGTAGACTTTAGCTACGAACCAAACTGGCCAATGAACATGCAAGCAACACCAAGCACAGGAGCATACCTAAGAGCAGACCCACTAAAATTAATAGACATAAATCTGGGAGATCTTGGAAGCTTTTCAGTACCAGCATGCATAATAAATTATCACTTCAACTACGACCTCGAATTCCCAGTTCTAATCACCATAGTAGACCAAGAAACAACAGAACACGAAGCAGGAGTATTCCAATTCGTCACACCAGTACTAATAAATCACAATAGAGGAGACAGAGAAAATTATCCAATAAAAGTAATGCCACAATTCGCATCACCAGGAACATCAGAAGAATACTGCAAAAACTTCCCAACAAGACCAGTAGGGATAAAAGCTTATGATAAAGTAACGCATGAAGAAATTTATGGAGTCAATGTAAGCTTCAAATGCATAGAATTCACATGCGATGTCGGACAAATAGAATCATACAGAGGAGAATACATACTAAACGCAAACCTACCAAGCTGCAACTACGGAACACTAATCACTAAATACACTCCTAAAACAGGAGATGAAGATTATTTTGACACGCAAAAAATCGGAATCAACTCAAAAACACAAGATTTTGCAGAAATAGAAATATTGCCAAAGAAAACAATAAATTTCACAATATACAAATACAAATTATCAGAACCAAGCACAGAATATGTCTTAGAATCAGGTGAATCAGTACTTATAGAAATAAAAAATATAGAATATGATTACAAAACAACAGTAATAAGTGAGCCAGGAATTGAAGGCTCAAACGTGGTAGAACTAATAGGAAAAGGAGACAACACATACTCAATAGATGTGATGCTAATAAAACAAGATGCATTAATAGGAGGATACAGTGCAAACTGGACAACTAGTGAAAGAGAGCTGCTAAGTTCAGAACAGTTAATCATTCCAGTATTCTCTGATGAAACAGTAATTGGAGATGACCAAAAACAGTTTGATATACTAGTAAACATGTCAGAGATGTCAAAGAAAATACCAAAACCGGTGTTTAAATGAGAATACGAGAGATATTTGCAATGTATGTATGTTGGATAGTAATATTACTACCAATAAGCATGTCAATATCAATCTCAGGAGTGAATAGTGAAGTAATAAATGATAAAGAAGTAAGAATCAACTGGACAACATCAGAACCAAGCACAGGAAAAGTAATGTTTGGAGAAGCAGCACCAACAAGAACAGCCACAGCAGGAACACAATCCAGCACAAACCATTCTGTACTATTATCAGTACTAGGAGGGACATCATACGTTTATGAAATAGTAGCCAAAAACGAAAGCAGCGGTGAAGAAACAACAGACAATAATGGAGGAAACCACTACACGTTTGAAACACCACAAACAGTAACAATATCACACATTGACAAAAAAATAATTGCAGAAACAACAGACGACAAAATAAAGTATGAGATAAACTGGACAACAGATATACTAACAGATCAAAACTTTGTCCTTTACGGAACGAGCCAAAACAATCTAAGCGAAACAGTCCAAGGACCAACAAGTGCTGAGATACACAACATACAATTAAATCTTGACAAAGGAAAAACGTATTATTACTCTGTAAAATCAAATTATCTACAAGTCAGTGGAGGAAGGATAATAGTCCCAACAGATATAACACCACCAGAAATAACAATAGAAAAGTTTGACGATGCAACAAAACAAATCATAAATTCTGGATTCACAAGCAACGCAACAATGAAACTAAAAGGAACAATAGAACCAAACATATCAATAAGCGTGTACATGAACAACATGAAAAGAAAAACAATAGAAACAAGAGACACAGGAAATTTTGACGAAGAAATAAACCTGATCAACGGGCTGAACAGGTTTGACCTAGAAGCAAGTGATCTCTCAGGAAACAAAGCACACTACTACTTCAACATAACCTCAGACTCAACACCACCACAAATAATACTAATCCCAATAGATGAAACAACAATAAAAGACAAAGTATGGGTGAATGGATCACTAAGCGAGAACGCAAGCGTAAAAATAACAAACAACGGACAAGAAATACTGAACCAACAAAACATCCTAGACTTCAGCGTAGAAGCAACACTGGCAGCACAAAACAATATCACAATAGAAGCAACAGACCTATCAGGAAACAAAGCAAACATAACAAGAACAACAGGAATGCTACCACCACCAACAATAAGAATGGTATATCCAAGAGAAACCCCAGGACAGGATGCTATCACTTTCACAACAAGCGTCTGGAGAATAACACTAGAAGGAACAACAACACCAAACACAACACTACAGATATACACTTACGCTGAAGGATTAGGCAAGCCAGAAAAGGCATTGTTCAATGTCACATCAGACTCTCAAGGAAATTTCAAAAAACCAATCTGGGTATACACCTGCGAAACAGACTTTGCAGCCCTATTTGACGGAAAAGACCCAACATCATACGGCGGAGGAACTCATAGCGAGATAAATTCATCACTATCATGCGGAAATTCAACAACCACAAAAATTTTGATACAACCAATAGATATGTACGGAAGAGAAGGTAAAAACAGAACAATAACAGCAAACTACAAACGCTGCGGTTCAGGAAACGACGACTGGACAGCATACTTCAAACCAGACCCTCATGCTTTCAAACCATACAGACTAAAAGACGGAACAGAAATCCTTAATGTAGAACTACAACTAGCATGGAAAGGAATGACTGACAGCTACAAAATAGATAGCTTAAGAATAGAAAGACAACAAGACTACGAAGATTTCAAACACGACAAAGACTATGAATGCATAATCAATGGAAGCGTATTTAGTTTTGGACTAAGCCCAATAAGCAGTGCATCAAACGCAAACGGAACATACTGGTACTTCATGTACAAACTAAATGCATGGAAAGGACTAAACACAAGCAAAGTAGACCAGTGGAACGAACTATTCAAAAGCTTAGCAAACGGAAAATGCATAATACCCTTAAAAGTAAGAATAAATTATCACTACGCAGACATATGGAACGGCACACAAGTAACAGGAATGCAAGAAATATGCACAAAAACAGAAAACATGATCCAGCCACAAATAGATCCAAACTTGATAATACCAGAATGGCTACTGGATGATTCAATAAATATGTTAAACGTCACAACACACGCACTAGATGACATAGCACCAATAGTGCAAACAACAAACAATGTATTATTAGGACTATGCGGAGTATACCTTCTAGGATATGGAGCGAAACATACAACAACATACTTGAAATGCTTTAATGATGCTGCAAAACTAGAAAATCCTACAGATCCGATGCCAGCAGAATGCACAAAAGCAATACAAGAAGAAAGATCAACATATAACCATTTCAGAGCAATATGTGACAGAGTACTATGCAAGAGCGTACCAGTAAATCCAGCAGCAAAAGGAGAAACCAAACTATCAACTGATGCTGAAATACAAGAAACACTAAAACCAAAAAATGACAAGTGCCTACCTGCAAACAATTATTATTGCGCATCAGGATTTGATGACCCAGCATTCAAAAGCAATTGTGATATGAGCTATAAACAAGGAGTTGAACAGAAAAATGTTGATGCATCATCAATAACATGGTCAACATCAGACTGCAAATTTGGAGACAGTGACACAAAAAAGAACATTTGCTGCCTAAGAAACACTTATGACAAAACAAAAATATTAAATGTAGAAGCAGTAAAAGCAGACAACAAAATATTATGGGGAACAGAAGGAGCAAAGAAAGCAACAGGAACAGGATGGAATACAGAATGGTTTGTAAACGTACCATGGAATTATGGAATGTGGGCAGGATATGGGGGAGAAGGCACAGACAAACCATTAACAAAAGAACAATTCATGCAAGGATTAAGCACTGCAGCAGCAATAAAAGCAAACATAAGCCAAGCAGCAAAAACAGCAAATACTTTATACTACATTGATGGATACCATGCAACATCATGCTTTGGAGCAGGACCATCAGGATTCTCAAGCAAAAAAGCACTAAGAGAACCATCAGGAAATTTCATAGATGCAGTAAGATGCGGATGCGTAAGCCAAGTAAATGGTTACGTACAACAATACAGCGGCCTTCTCAAACAAATGCAAAGCTGCCTAGAACAAGTAAAAGCAGGAGCAGACATGAACGCAGGAGCATGCAAAGAAGTATTCTCAATGTTCGTTTGCGACCTATTCACATGGGTAGTAGTAGAATTAGTCTGGGAAAAAGGACTAAACTCATTCAAGACAGTACCACAAGTAAAAAATGATAAAGATGCACTAGAAGTAGCAAAAGCAGGATTAGCTGGAGGAATATCAGGAGCAGCACAAACATTCAAAGACGACTACGGAGACTCATTCAGAGGAAAATTCGATCTAGGAGCAAATTCTTTAGCACATGCAGTCTGCATGGGAGCATTCTTCCATGATTGGGACCCTAACTTGTTATCAGCAATAGGAGCAGACTCAGCAGGACCACCAAGACAAAGCGATGCAATAATCTCAACAGCAGAAAGACAACTACTAGGACAAAACCCGATAAACGGACTAGCAAGCTTCGAATACAGAATGGGAGTATGGTTCAGCGCAGGATCAAACCTGAGACTCTTAAAAATATCATTAGTATGTGACGCAGAAGAAGACTGCCCAGCAGTTGAAGAACCATTACCATTCATAACATTAGATAGAACATTTGCAGGAACAGAAACAAATGCAGAACTAATAAAGAAAAATGCAGTCCTCACACCAGGAGGAAGCATGTACGTCAATATCAAAGATCACAGGTACAACAAAATAAGAGTATGCTGGACATCAGCTGACGGAACAGAATTTTCAGGATGCGAAGAAAAATCAATAAAAGAATCAGGCGGAGTAGCATTCGGCTGCGCAGTACAACCAACAGCAGCACCATCAGGAAATAATGTATTCAAATGCGGAATACTAACAATGGATGATTACGCAAAATTCGAACTAAAACCACTCGACACAACATTCAGAATCACAGAAGATCAACAAAAACTAAAAATACCATTCTACATAGACGCACACTACGGAACACGCGACCCACTAAACCAACCATACCTACTCAAACAAGAAAGAAAAGGAGTAACAAAACCACAAACAACAATACAAAAAATACAAGAAGGAAGATCAAACGAAATAAACTACGCACAATTCACAGTAGGAAGAGACGATTTTGCAGGAGCAGAACAAAAAGTTGAGGTAACTTCTGGTTGTCCATCTGATATAATAAGCGGTACAACACCAACAGGAACATCACAAGTTGTGATAAAATGGGGAAATGACTCTAATACATTTGACGAAACAGACTCAACAAAATTCATAGGAACTGCTCAAAATAAGCAATATGATAAACAAATAGGATCTTTAACATTCACATTAAATGGCTTAACATTTAGGATGCAGTTTGTTAAAGATAAAGAGTGTTCTGTAACTACAAAAGTACCATCACCAACAGGAGCATCAAACCAAGTTCAAGTAGAATTTGAGATAGGAATATACGAGCCACACCCTGCAAACCCAGAAGATACAGGAGCAACAGTATGGGCAAATAGAGAAGAACAAAAATACCCAATAAAAGTAACACTAATAAATGATATAGAAAGAAATACTCCTACACTTGGAAACTTGATTATAGAAGTAAGAAATGGAACAAATATATTAACTAAAAATAACACCGATTTACTTATTGGAGACACATTAAGCATCACTATTGACACAGGAAACACAAACGTACTTAAATCAGTAATAACACAAATAATGCTAGAAGGAACAACGGGAACATCAATTCCAGCTTCACCAAACACAAAACAATATACAAAACAAATACCACTAACTGCTAGCATGAAAGGAAAGAACTCAATAATATTTGTAGTGGAAGACGACAAAGGAAACAAACTACAAGTAACTTATACCATAACAGTAAAAGAAGAAACAGTAACAGATGTTAGCGGAGAACAAAGATAATTAATTGCAATATTTCTTTAAATTATTAATTGATGCTGTATTTCCTAATTCTGCACCTTTCTTCCATGAATCACATGCTTCTTTTTTCATATTTTTAATATTATAACAACCACCAAGACCATTCCATGCCCATTCATCTTTAGAATTTAATCCTATTGCAGAATTATAATGTTTAACTGCTTCATCACAATTATCTAATCTCCTATTAGCATCCCCTATCCAAGTATAATAATCGCTTTTTTGAGGATTTAAATTTATGGCTTGTATAAACTTTTCAATAGCTTTTGTGTACTCCTTTTGATCATAAAAAGTTTTACCTTCACTAAAATAACCCTCTGCCAAAGAAAGAGGGGTTTTCTGTTCTTGCTGAGTTGGTAACACTTGTTTACTAGCATATTCATTCTTTAAATTATTTAAAAAAGCAATTAAATTATTATCATTAATGTAAACTTGGGTGCCATTAGTACCTTCAAGAATATTACCGTTCCTAGCAAAATTTTCATGATGAGGTACATCTTCAGCAGATATACCATCCAAATTAAAAAGTATACCTTTACTACCCCGATTAGAATCAAAATAAAAAACATTATTCTTAATATCATAACTCTTCACCGTATTTGTTGTTGAATCTTTATTCGTACCAGCCCATGGTGTGAAGAATCCACCACTAATCGCTACAACTAGTACAACCAGTATTATCATCTTGTTTTTTCCACTCAATGCTGTCAAGAATCCAGTAGTTGTATGCTTAATAGGTTGCGGTTTAAGTTTCTTTGATTTGTCCAACAACAACTTCTCAAGCTCGAACATGCGGTTAAAAGTTCCCCAATGATACTTATCCTTGGGCAAAGCTTTAAGCTCAGACTTTACTAAGTTAATTATTTTGGGAGTACCAAAAATATCCTTATCCTCAAACAAAGGAGCAAACTTGTGCAAAGCACTGATTGTTGGCTGGATGTTATAGTTCGAGCCATGATGCTTCACAAACCTATCCATAAGTTTTGTTGCATCCCACAACTTCCCAAGTAAAGGAAGCTCTTCTGCCTCAATCCTCTGCCTCAATTGCTCGAGCTGGATAACATCAAACCTTTTAGAACAAGTATACTTAAACAACCTAACAGAATTTATTATTTCTTCATACTCAACTACCTTTGAAGGCAGTTCCCTAAGAAATTCTCCAACATCACCCATTATTTAACACCTAATCGTTTATTTAAAGGCAATAATTTCTTCATTTCAAACATGAACTGCCTTGCTCTTTTTAATGAAGTGCTTGCTTTTTGCTCTTGTATAGATTCTGTCATTTCATACTGGAACCTTGACCTTTTACTCATTTCCAATCCATAAAACCCAATAATTTCATCTGATTTTATTGAAGCAATTTCCAGAGCATCCTCTTTTGCATTTTCATACTCTTCCATCAAACCTTTCTTTATCTTATCAGTCACAAGAACAATCAGAGCATCATTTGTAACTTTATGGACCACTTTATCACTAGTTTTATAACCTAATTCGAGCAGAATAGCATTTGCAATATAAAACATAGAATAATAAGATATTACAACAACCCATATATGCGGTTTTAAGCTGCTCTTCATACACTCTTCAGCAAGATTTAAGGACAACTCTGCATTCTTCAAATACATTGATTTTGCTGTCTCATTCCTATCCTTTTTGATAAGTCCATCCTGTAGATATTGTGCAAAATTCTGCTGAGCCTCTTTTTTTCTTTCTTTATAGACCATTTATATCATCTCATAATAAGATTCTATACCATATAAAATAATGTTATTTTTTAAAGCTTCCTGTCCAACATTAGACTCCTTAGCATTAACCATATCTAAAAACTGTTTCTCTGAAAATACCAAATAATGTATTGGTAATGGTAACAATCTTGTTGTTTTATGAATATCTTTTTCAAATAGCTCTTCTTTACCATCTGGAACAATAAACATTAAATCAATATCAGAATTCCTAGTTTGTGTTTTCTTTGCATAAGAGCCAAAAATAAGAAGAATATAACATTTTGATTTTAATGCATTTTTGAAGTCATTAAGCATAACTGCCAGATTTTTATCTTTTAATACCTCGTTTCTTCGAGTGTACTCAGCTTCAAAAATAGTGGGATGTACTTGTGAAATTAACTTAACCCGGCTAGATTGCCCAAAAGATTCCAGTTTAACAAGCGATTCTTTCTCAAGCCTCTTTACAATAGAATAAACATTTTTGTAATCCATCTTCACTTCTTTGGAAATCTTAAGGATATTCAATTCTTCATTTTTTCTTTCTATAAGAAACCTAACAATTATGGCATCTTTATCTCTCATGTCAATATCACCATAAAACTATGTTATTATTACCATATATATAAACTTTTCTGTTATATGCACATAAAAGTGACACAACTATCTTCTGGCATTCCTAAGCTTGGACAACCCAATAATTGCAAGAAGAAGAACACAAACATACATCACCAACAAGTATATCTGAGGAAGCAACAAAACAAAATCTGTGCCAAACAACTGAACCTCCTTGATAAGGAATTCACCAATCAACAAAGGATTATAGCTAGCAAAAATCCTGGCAACCAAAGGCATGGATTCAAGCGGAGAAAGCGTGTTACCAAACAAGAAGAAAAGAATCGCAGTAAAAGTAGCCATAAGGATAGAACTCTGGGTTGACTTGAAAGAATAAGCAAGCAACATCCCAAGCAAAGCAAAGATAGAAATCAAAAGAACAGTTATCAAGCTAAGCTGCCAAAAATTAGGAAAAACATTAACGCCAAACTTAGTCTGAGCAACAACAAACAAGACAAGAATCTGGAAAAATATTATGACAACACTAGTCAACCACAAACCAAGAGTGTAAACCAAATCATTCACAGGAGCAACAATATTCCTCAAGTACGCCCTGTTATGAATCTCCATAAGAGTTGTTATGTTAGCAAACAATAACGCAATAAACATTATTATGATAACACAAAGCAAAGGAAAAGAAAGCTGAATGCTCTTCGCATCCTTCAACAACAAAGAATAATCACTAACTATAGGATTAGCAAGCTTTTTAGCAATATCAGGATGAAGCTTTGCCAAATCACTCATCCTTTCATCAAGCTGAGAACTCAACTCCTCAACTTTCTGCAACCCAGAATCAATCTTCACAATATACTCATCATTCCTGACAATCTCCTCATCAAGAATGCTCTTAATCAAATCCATCTTTGCAACAATCGTATCAATCGTAGCGATTGACTGATTGATTTCACTAATTGTAGAATTAACCAAACCAGAATAAAGAAGCAACTGACCCTCAACAACATCAACAAGCACCAAAAGACTAGAATAGTTTAAAGAAATATTTGTCTCATTAGACAAGTTAACACTTGTAATCATAAATGGTGCAGAATAATTCTTGAACTGTTCAAGAGAATCAATAAGCTGTCCAGTGTTGTAATTCAAGCCAGCACTAGCATTATCTAAGCTGAAAGAATAATTGTCCAGCTTATCCTGCAAAAACTTCACAGACTCATACGGAGGAAGCAAGCTATCCCTTGCAAGCCTTAACTTGTCACCCCTATCAACCAAATCCTTCCTCACACTCGAAGACTCATTCTTCAAGTTTTGGATATCAACCTTCCTATCATTGATGAAAGCGACAAGATCTTCAATATCACCAATAATAGACTCCGCACTCTCAATACTTATCTGCTCAGCCTTTTCTCCAAAAAACTCCTGAAAACCCTGAATTACCATCAAAGAAACCCTTTTCCTAGAATTATCATAATAATAAGTCACTTTCCCACTAGGCTGCTCACCCACACCCTTCTCAAAATTAATACCTTCAAGAGAGATGCACAAATGAACCCTCTGAAGAACCATTTCCTCAATACAATTGTTGATGTCCTCAAATTCAACAATGCTTGTAGAAGAACTAAAGTTTGAAGTCAAAAGCGATAAATCAATCTTCTCCTTAGAAACAACACCAACAGTTATACCACTCAAATCCTCACTACTAAAAGCATAACCAATAAGCAAAATCATGACAATCGGAGCAATGACAAGCAAAGACAAAGAAACCCAATTCCTGAAAATAATCCTTATATTCTTGACAAACTCATTAAATAATCGCTTCATCATTTCAATAACTCCCTAAACTTTGATTCCAAATCCTTCAAAGACTTTTTCTCTAAAACCTTCACAATCTTACCCTTATCAATCAAAAGAGCCTTAGAACAATAATTCTCAATCTCAGAAAGCATGTGCGATGAAACAATAACAATCTTATCATGCTTTAACACAACACCATTAACAACCTTCCAGAACTGGTCAACAAGCAAAGGATCCAAACCAGTGGTAGGCTCATCAAGAATAAGAACAGGAGGATTATGCAATAAAGAAATCGCAAAATCAAGCCTTCTCTTCATACCACCAGAGATATCCTCAGCCAAAACATCCCTGCTATCCAACAAACCAACATCTTCTAATAATCTCTTAATCCTTTGCTCCCTCTCCTTCCCAGAAATATCGTACAAGTTAGCATAATACCTCATGTTTTCCAAAACACTAAGCTTTTCATAAAAAGAATTCTCCTGAGTAGTATAACCAACAAGATTCCTAAGCTCTAAAACGTTCTTCACCTTCTTACCATTGACAAGTATTGAACCACCATCTGATTTGTAATAACCAACAAGAATCTTCAACAAAGTAGACTTACCACAACCACTCTTACCAACCAAACCAATAATCTCAGAACCAGAAGCCTCAAAACTAATATCTTTCAGAACACTCCTGTTTTTGAATGATTTTCTCAGGTTATCAATCTTCAAGGATAAGGCCATAAACAAACACTAATAATTCAAGCATTTAAATGCTTTACTACCAACAGAATAGAAGCTATCAAAAGAATTATATACCTCTATATTAGGATAATAATAAAAATCCATTAAAAGGTGATAAAATGAGACAAGCAATAATAATACTAATTCTATTATCAAGCATCGTGCTGGCTGGATGCGGAAGCCTGGATGCAGTATCAATACTAAAAGCAAACCAGCAAGTAAAAGAATTCCTGAAAGAATACCCGAACGCAGACATAACAATAATAAAACTAAAATCAACAGACATAGCAGACGCAAACATCAAAGCAAAAGAGCTATGCGGGATAACACTAGAAGAAAAAGCACACTACCTAATCACAGTAAACGACCTAGACTCAAACCTAGACATCTACGCTTACATCGATGCAGAAACAAATGATGTAGTATGCATAAAAAAGATAGGCAAGGAAATAAGAAAAGAGATAAAACAAGAAATACAAACAAAAACAGAAAACACACCAGCACCGCCAATAGTAGTGCAAGAAAAACAAAGTGAACAACCAAAACCACAACAGACAGAAAACAAAGAAGAAAAAACAGACAAGATAGAAGTAAAAAACAACTGCATATCAAACCCATCAGGATTCATGCCAAACCCAAACAACTACCCAGACTATTACAACTCAAACAGCAAAATCCACACAGCAATAGTACTTCACAGAACAGTCAAAGACTGCAACACAAACCAGACACTAAAAAGAAGCAAAGAAAGCCTAGAAACCAAAGAACTTCCAACAGGATTCAAGATAGATCCAGAATATGAAATACAACAAGTTGAACTATTAAACTTCAAAGACGGCTATTATTGCAACTACTTATGCAGACCAAGATATAATGAACAATGCATACTAGACGGATCATTTGACTCATGGTATGATGAATGGTGCGAGTTTGAAGACGGAACAAACTCAAAAGACCAGAAACAAGAAGAAACACAAACAACAACTCCAACACCAACAATAATAGCTCCAACAATAACAAGATACGAGATAAAAAAACCAAAAGTATTGCACAGAATAATAAAGTACTGCGACACAAACAAATCAGTAGAAATCCCAAGAAACCACACAGACACCAGAGTAGGAATAACATTAAACTATGAAACCAGCGAACAAATAGTACAACTACCAATCTTCTTAGGAGGAACTTACGGAAACTACATATGCAAACCAAGATATAACGAACAATGCATATGGGACGGAAGCTTTGACACATGGTATGATGAATGGTGCGAGTACGAAGATGAACAAATACAACAACCAACGCCAACAACACCACAAGAGACAACACAAGAAACACTAGAACAATGTATTATGCCATCAGGAATAGCATGCCTAGACTTCAGCTATGACCAAGAAAAAATAAACATCATAATACAGAACGCAGCAGGATTTGACATGAGCGAAGTCCACATAGTAATGCCAGGATGCGGCACAGAAACATCCCAGAAAATAGAGCTAAAAAACGGAGAAAAACAAACCATAAGCCTACAATGCAAGCCAACAACAGAAATGTTCGAAACAACAATAGACATGACATACACAAACACACTAACAGGACTAATACACACAAAAACAGGAAAACTAAAAATTAAAACAAAACAACAGACGCAGACAAACACGACGATATAAAACCAAAATGTTTATATAGGGGTATAAACAATAGTTATATTAGTGATATATCAATAAAAATACAAGGAGGTTTTACAATGAAAGCAATACATATCATAGCAATTCTGGCAATTCTATTATTAGTGGGCTGCGCAAAACAGATTCCAGCAAATCCACAAACACCAGTAACGCCACAGACACCATCAACACCACAGACACCGGTAGCAAATACACCAACAACGCCACAAGAGACTACACCAATAACACCATCAGAGACACCTGCAGGACCTGAAGAAGTCATCACTTTAAGTGATAAGACAGCACAACCAGGAGATGTAAAAGTAGCTGTTGGCGGAAGCGTAACATTCAAGAACGAAGCAACAAACAGGCCACACCTGATAATTGTCGACGAATTGGGCGAGAGAAGCTCAAGACTTGAAACAGGAAATACATTCACATTCAAGTTTGACAAAGCAGGAAAATACACATACAGAGACTTGTGGATTGGTTCTTTAAGAGGAACAATAACAGTAGAATAAAAACGTTATTTTATTTTTTTTATTTTTCCATATAATCAAACAAATTCTTATGCTTCCTATCAACCTTAGGAACTTTCTTCAGAATAACAGACTCTTCAACAACACCCTTCTTTTCATCCTCACTAAATATAGGATAACCATACTCGCCATCATAACCAGGCTGCATCTTAACCTTACCATTTCTAATAGTAATAATAGCATTAGCAATAGTAGGACTAGTCACCTTTAACAGCTCTTCCTTAGGAACATCCATCAAAATATTAAGCTCAGAACCAAAACTACCAATTAACTTGTCAAACTCAGCCCAAACAGTCTTTGTGGAAACAGCCTTATCCAAAAGCCTAGAAATGATCTCTGAAAGAGGAATCAATGAATAAAAAGGCTTAGCATCCTTAGGCTTGAAACCTTCAGGCCTATCAGCCAACTCCTCAACCCTCTCAGCAACACCAACAGTCATCTGCTTACCACAAACAGGACAAATCTGCTTAACCTTCGAACTTTCAACAGGAGACATGCAAGTATTACACTTCCTATGCCCAGTATAATGATACTTACCAAGATTAGGATCAACCTCAATAGTGCCAGACAAACCATCCTTAGTCCTGATAGCCTTGATAATGTTCTTATAACTCAAATCAATATCAAATAGGGTCGCTTCTCTTCCTATACGCCAAGGCCAGAAAGAATGCAGATCACTGAAAGAAAGAATAGAATACTTGTCCAACTGCGAAAGCCTCCAATTCATAGGAGGATCACTACTAATCCCAGTCTCAAATGCGTGAATGTTCTTAGTCTGATCAAGAAAACAATCCTGGACAGAATCAAAACCAGACATAGAACCAAACATTGCAAACCAAGGAGTCCAACAATTATGAACTGCTAAATTCTCAGTCAAATATGAATTATCACAATCTACCTCCAAATTATACACTAATCCATTATATTTTTTTTTATTAATTCTCAAAATAGGAAGATAGACATAATTATTATCCATCCAACCTCGTTTACGGTCAAGAATTGTTACAAATCTCTTAAATTCTGAAAGTTTATCCATCCCATTGCAATCATTAAAGAAAGATAAGCAGTGAAAACTAAACATGTCGTTTTTAGCAGAAATCTTCCTTCCCTCAATATAATTCGGCTTAATCTTCCTTCTTCCATTTACATTTTTTGCATAAGTAACACTTATAGACGGCACCACTCCTAACTTAATAAAAATCAGCTTCAGTTGATTGCATAAGCATAAAGATGAAGTATAGCCAGTATCTCCCCTCCACCACCCAATCAATAACTCTTTCAACTTATCATTTGGAAGATCTAAAAACCAACTGGGCAGAACTTTATTAAAAGCCCTGTAAGGTTTTCCTAAATAAAATGACTCAAAAAAACGAGTTAATATCTTTGAATGAACAAAGACAGAAATTCCTTTTGATTTCTCTTTTTTAATTTCTATACTGACAAAACCGCCAAATATTTTAGATAATAATTCTTTAACATCATTTATATAATCCTGCTCTTTCTCAGAAAATGTAAATGCTACATAATCCCTGGTGCAGTAGCCTTCTGCAAGATAATAACCTATCAATCTACAGAATTCTTTTGTAACTTCAATTTTATCCTTAACCATCACATTTTTTATGTGATGTTTTTCATTCTTTGACTTAACATAAGCACCGTCTATAAATAATAACTTGATAATATTATGAATATAAAAAAACTTTTTGTCCACTATCTTAGTATATCTTGGGTATAGTATAATATCTCCCTTTTCTAAATCTTTTATTTGGTTCCATCCACCCTCATAATTCTTAAAAGCCTCAATCTTACAACCCCTTTTAAGATACGCGCAATTTGGTTTGCATATAGTATGTGGCGTATTTTTGCATGACTTAAATGATTTTATTGAATAAATTGGGTGCTCGGGCGTGAAATAAGAACCTATTTTTAAGCAAGCCGGCATTATCTTTATTATATCTCCTGAAAACATCCTTTTGTAAACCTTCTTTACTTTTTTGTATCTACCTTTGTGAGTTAATACAAAATCATTTTCACTTACGTTCTTAATCTGCTTTACTTTATTATTGACATGAATCCAAGAATCAGGGACTAAACAATGAGCAGGGATTATTTCTACATCCTTACTTATTTCAGTCAATCTCTCAGTGAATTCAGGACAAGGAATCTTAAAAATAGGCCTGCCATCATAATCAATCCTGCCCTTAGTGAGTAAATAGTCAGTAATTTGCTTGACTATTTCTAAGTCTGGGGCTAAAATAACATTATGAACCCTTCTACCCTTACCACCCTGAGTGTACACTAATGAAATCTCTGAAGAAAGAATAAAAGGAAAACCATCACTTGTCTTGAACACACCATTACCATCATTCTTTAATGATTCCTTAATATGCTCAATCCATTTAGGATGAGTAAAATCACCAGTACCCAACAAATTAATACCTTTAACCCTAGCCCACTTAGCCAAGTTAGGAACTGTCAAGTTATCAGAAGTAGCCTGAGAATACCTTCCATGAATATGCAAGTCAGCAAAAACCCTCATACAAGAACAAAAAAAATAGCTGTTTATTAATCTTTCCTCTAACGAAAGATTTAAAAACAATTTCAAAATAATCATAAATCATGGCAATCGAACTTAACGGAGCAGCAGTAGACCAAACAGTAAATAGTTGGCAAAACTTCTTCAACACACAAATAGTTCCAACCATACAACAATATGAAGGAAAAATAATAATGATTGCTGCCCTTCTAATCGGTGGATTTATAGCAATAAAAATAATCAATCATGCAGTCGCAAAATTCTTTGACAAAGTAGACTTTGATAGAGGAGTAGAGATCTTTATTGAGAATACCATAAGTGTATTATTATGGGTAGTCTACGGAATGGTACTACTAGCAAACCTAGGCGTTGATGTCACAGGAATAATAGCAGGACTAGGAATAGCAGGATTTGTGCTAGGATTCGCACTAAAAGACACTTTAGGAAACTTAGCATCAGGAATATTCATCCTATTCAACAAACCATTCAGACTACATGATTATGTCAGCGCAGCAGGAATTGAAGGAAAAGTAACAATGATAGGAATGGCAGCATGCGTACTAACAACAGCAGACAACAAAAAAGTGATGATACCAAACTCAGCAATATGGGGAAATCCAGTAACAAACTTCACAGGAACAAAAGAAAGAATGATAGAAATAAAAGTAGGAATCAGCTATGACTCAAAAATAGACAAAGTATTCAAAGTCATAGAAGACATACTAAAAAAAGACAAAAGAATACTAAAAGAACCAGCACACTTAATAGGGATAAAAGAATTTGGAGACTCATCCATTAATCTAGTGATAAGGCCATGGGCAAAACCAGAAGATTACTGGCCAATCTATTTCGACACAGTCAAAAAAATCAAAGAAGAATTCGACAAACACAAAATAGAAATACCATACCCACAAAGCGTAGTACACATAAAGAAATGAAAAAACTGATAATACTAATAATAACAACACTAATTCTAACAGGATGCACAGTACAAACACAAGAAACAAAACAACTAACAATAACAGGCCCATCATTCTCAAACAACACAGCAATATTCCAAAAACATACATGCAAAGGATTCGAAATAAATCCAGAATTAGACATTCAAGGAATACCAGAAGGAACAAAAAGCTTGGCACTAATCGTAGACGACCCAGACGCTCCTTTCCAAACATTCACACACTGGCTAGTGTGGAACATTAAACCAGTAAATATAATAGCAGAAAACAGCGTTCCAGGAACACAAGGAACAAACGATTTTGGAGCAATGTTCTACAAGGGACCATGCCCCCCAGCAGGACTACACCACTACTATTTCAAAGTATACGCGTTAGATGCCATGCTAAACCTCACAAAAGGAGCAGAAAAAAACGAACTAGAAAAAGCAATGAAAAACCACATTCTTGCATACGGAGAAATAGTAGCTATTTATAGAAAATAAAACAATTCACTCTCGATAAAACTTAGCAGCCTCTTCAGGAGCTACAGAATTAATAATATAATTAGTAGACAACTCAAAACCAGCCCAAGTAGCAAACCTAGGAGTCAATTCTATGTGGAAGTGCAGGTTTTCCCTTGCAGGAGAATAGTGAATGAAAAAATTGTAAGGAGCATTGATGCTCTTCAACTTATCTAAAGCACTCTTCAACAACCTAGCCAAATCCAAAACCTCATCATCCCTCAACTCATTCATAACCTTAACGTGCCTCTTAGGCAAAAACCAAATCTCATAATTAAACCTTGAAGCATAAGGAGCAATAGCAACAAAAGAAGAATTCTCAAAACACAAACGCTCACTCTTCCTTTCCAACTCGATGATTTTACAGAAAGGACAAAACTTGAACTTCTTAATAGCATCTAACTCATCCTTGACCAAAGAAGGAACAGTGGCCAATGAAACAATCTGAGTATGGGAGTGAACAAGAGAAGGACCAGCCTCTTTACCATTATTCTTGAAAACAACAACATACTTAATCTTCTTTTTCTTACCTAACTTCTCAATCCTCTGATTATAAACATCCAAAATCTTAACAAGATGCTCAACACTCAAATCCCACAACTGCCTGTCATGCTCCTTACACTCAGCCAAAACCTCATGCTCACCATAAGCATCAGTCTTAGTGAAAAACTTCTTTTCTGTCTTAACATCAGCCTTACCCTTAGGCTCAACAGCAGGAAATTTATTAGGAAACCACCTGATAATCCATTCACCCTTATCTTCTATCCTTCCAATCTCAGGAGGAGTCTGCTTCTCATTACCAGGACAGAAAAAACAATCCTTAGAAACCTTCTCAAAAACCTCAGCCTTAAACTCCTTAGGCCTCTTAGACCTACCAGTAGCAACATAAACCCAACGATCAAGAATGTAGTCCTTACGAACCTCCATAACACAAATTCATGAGTCAGGAATATATAAAGATGACGGTTTTAAAGCACTTATACATTATTCTCTACGGGTTAAAAAATAAAGAATATAAGAAAACAAGACAAAAAAACAAAACAGAGGTGATATCTAATGAAAAAAATAATATTTCCAGCAATGCTTCTGCTTGCAAGCACACTAGTATCAGCAGGCACAGGGATGATGTGGGATGACGGAACAGGAACTTATAATATGGGATGGAAGCTAGCGATGGGATTTATAGCACTAATATATTTTGTACTAGCATCATTCATATTCTCAACAGTATTCTGGTTCACACATAACTTACTAAATAAAGAAACCAAAATCAAGAAAAAGTGATGCCAAGAAGAAAAGTTTATTAACAACAAGATTATGAATTGATAATCAAGGGGTGGTGCGCGTGAAAAATGTCGGAACATGCGAAGAGTGCGGAAGAGAGGTCTACATCAACAGTTTCGGATTCTGCAAAAGATGCAACAAAGACCTGACAAATAAAGACCTAGAAGAAAAAGAAGAATAATTTTTTATTTTTCAATTCTAAAACTTTATATTAGGCATGCCTCCCTTACCAAACTTCTTCATAACCTTCTCCATGCCTTTCATAGAACCGCCACCCATGCTGCCCATCATCTTAGCCATCTTCTTACCCTGCTTGTACTGCTTCAATAATTCCCTAACATCACGAATACTACAACCAGAACCACGAGCAATCCTATCAATCCTTGAAGGAGAGATTAACTCAGGATCCTCAAGCTCTTTCTTAGTGCAAGAATTCATGATAAACTTCCACTTCTCTAATTTCTTTTCTTGAACACCTAACAATTCCTTAGGCATCTTGATCTGAGAAAAACCAGGAATCATCTCAACAAGCTTTCCCAAAGAACCCATCTTGCTCATAGCCTCCATCTGATCATACAAGTCAATAAGATCAAACTTACCCTTCAAGAAACGCTTACTAAGATCCTCAGCCTTATCCTCACTCATGACCTCCTTAGCTTTTTCTAAAAGAGTCTCAATATCACCCATACCCAACAATTTACCGACAAACCTTTGAGGATTAAAAGATTCAAAATCATCAATTTTTTCACCAACACCAATAAACTTTATAGGAGAATTAGTCACAGCGCACGCAGACAAAGCACCACCAGCCTTAGCAGTGCCATCCATCTTTGTCGCAATAACACCAGTGATATTACAAGAATCATGAAATTGCTGAGCCTGTCTTTGAGCAGCCTGACCCAAATCAGCACTGATGACCAACAAACGCTCATCAGCCCTTATTGCCTCATTAATATCCTCAATCTCCTTAACCAAATCATCACTCAATGCATCCCTACCAGCAGTATCAATAATGACCAAATCAAACTCTTTCAACCTCGACTCGAAAGACCTATAAATCTTAACCGGATTCTTTTCTTCAGGATTTCCAAAAACAGGAACACCAATCTGATTAGCCAACTGCTCTAACTGCTTAAACGCTGCAGGCCTCCAAGTATCAGTAGACATAACAGCAACCTTGATACCTCTCTTCTGAAAATATTTTGCTAATTTTCCAGCAGTAGTAGTCTTACCATTACCAAACAAACCCACTAACATAATCTTAGTAGGTTTTTTTGTTATCTGAATATCATAAGCCTTCTCACCTAAGAAATTAATCAGTTCCTCATAAACAATCTTTATGAGATACTCTTTCTTTGTAAGACCAGCAGGAGTTTCCTCCTTCAAGATCCTGTCTTTAATCTTATTAGAAAGCTTGAACACTAACTGAACATTAACATCTGCTTGGAGTAAAGCCCTCTGGATGTCTTTTACTAATTCATTAACTAGTTTCTCATCTACAAAAACAGACTTAGCAATCTTAGCTAAAGTATCCCTTAATGAAGAACCCAGTTTTTCTAATACCATAACACTAAAAAAAAGAAGTTTAATTTATAAAGGTTATTGAAAATTACCAGTTGGAAAGCGAACTATTGATGTCATCAAGCTGCTTCTCAGCATCAGCATCCTCAATACCTTCAGAAACAGCACCAGCATCCTGGATAGCATTACCAGCAGAATCAGTAGCACTAACCTTAATATCCGTAGTTTTGTCAGAAGTATCCTTAGCACAACCAGCCAAGACAACCAAAGAAATCACAAAAACCAAAAACAACAGTCTCTTAATCATTCAACAACACCTCTAATTATTGATAATTGAACTAAATAAAAGATTGTTTATAAACATTTTGCTTTATACCTCAAACCATCCCTGCATCCACATTAGAAACACATAAATCTTTTTCAGCAGGATTATTGATAATATCACAAATCTTCAAATCACCAATCTTTTCAGCAACATGACGATAACACAAATCTTTAGAACCATTAATCTTTTCACAGATTGAAATATCAACTAGATCATCAGCAACACTATCAAAACACGCATACTGGTTATATGCATCAACTTTATAACAAATCTGAGAATCACCTTTTGCCAAAGCCAAAGCAGTATAACAATTAGTTATGTCCAAAACATTATCTGATTTTGAATCACAAATACTAATTATATCTTTTGAAAACTCAGCAAGATTATTCACTTCAAGAATCACGACCTTTTTACCAGGAGAATAAGCAAGCTGCATCGAAGAGTCTCGAGGATTATAAATGATAAGAATGTTTAGATACTCGCCAACTGAAGCCTCAAAACCAGACTCTTCCCAACCATAATCACGATCCGTATACATCTTATGATTATTTCTGCCAGTAGTTATCCATAATGAGCTACCAAACAAATCCACATTTGCCTTAGCATCATAAGAACCTTTCCAACCAATATCTTCCCTGAAGATATCCAAAACCTTAACACGCATCCAAATCTCTTTTTTTGGTTCGATAGTGTCCTTTGATTCATTAATCAAAAATGTTTCATAACTAGAATATTTACCTTGCCCAGACATACTAGGTGATAAATCAACATACCGCGTAACCTTCTCAGTAGGACATAAAATACCTATTTCCGCGCAAACCTGATCCTTCTCGCACCAATACTGAGATTGAGACAAACATCCATGCGTATCAGTCAAAGTAATCTGTTCTTTAGCACAACCAACTAAAAAAAATAAGCCCAATAGAACAAACACGAAAATTAATCTTTTCATAAACTAAAACACACAATTGTTGTATATAAGCTTTTCGTGATTATAGCACGCAATTACCTTTTCAAATCCTTAAATTTCACAGAATGCTGCTCACCTGCTGAACCCCAGTTTTCTAAGTCTGTTTCTTTAATCAAAACAGTTACTGCCATCGCAGGAATACCTAAGTCAGTAAAGACTTTTGTAATGTTCTTTATTATCTCATTTTTTTGTTCCTTCTTTACAGGCCATGTATCTACAGTTATTATTGGCATAGTTTTTCACCTCAATTAACTAATTTAACATTATACAATTCCAAAGCACCAAAAGAATCAGGCTTCACAATCTTAAAACCCAAAACCTGAAGCTGCTTAACAAAAGGAAACAATAAGTTTTCCTTCACAGCAGGACACCTAATAGATAGTCTAACTAAATCACCCTCAATAAATAAAGGAAAATCCCCACAAACCTTAGACCTAAACTCACTCTTATGAACCTTGCACATAAACTTCTCATCCAAACTAGGACAAGGCTGCTCATAATTTCCCATAAACAAAGAATAATTCTTACCCAAATCCTTAAGAATCTTTTTCTCAATCAACTCCTCTCTCCTGCCCTGAGTAACAACATCAACCTCTTCCTTCTTCAAAACAAGATAACCTTTTCTGCAACAATAAGCATGACACTCCTCACAACAATACTTACTGATGCTATTCCTAGCCTCATCAGCCATAACATTAGCCTTCTCCACCAATTCCTTAGGTAAGATAGTATTTGCACCCATAAAAGGTGGAATCAGAAAACAATATTTAAAGGTTTAGAAAAAAAAGAAAGAAAAATTTACTTCATGCTTGCCTTAACAGAATCCATGAATGAATGCTTTATCTTATTGCACTCCTTCTTAGCACTCTTAAAGTCGAGCTTGCACTGCTTATTATCTTTCTTATAAGTTGCCTTGCAATCCTTCAAAGCAGGTTTTGATTCAGTCATATTCTTTGCGCTAGCTTTGCATGAAGCAAGCGTATCTTTCACAGTGCTGTAACACGAGTTCTTGATCACAGCAGCGTCAGAAATACACTGACCAAAATTACCCTCCTTCCCTTGAGCAGTCTCTGTCTCGTTACCTTTTGCAGCAAAAACAACAAAAGAACAAACAAAAACAAAAACCAGACCAAAAACAACAAGTTTAGCTATCCTCATATCAATCCCTCCAAATCATTTCCATAACCAACCAAACATTCCCTTGCTATTCTTCTCCTTATCAGCAAGCTGAGTAAGCCTATCCTGCTCTGATTCCATAGTCAATATCTGCTGCTGCATCAGTTCCTTAACATCATCACTGCCAGAATATTGCTCTTTCAGATTCTTAAGCTGCTGGATCATAACCTTGTTCTGCTTAACCTTCTCCTCAATCTCTAAAGCAGCCTTCTTATCTCCACCAGCAAAAAATCTTGCAAAACTGCTTCTATTCTCAACCTTAGTCTCAGCATCAAGGGTTGACTTTACAGAATTATTAAATTCTTTAGCAATAGCAGATATCTGAGGACCAATACCTCCAGTCCTGTTCTCCAAAGCAAGCAAAGCATGCACTGCAAGCATCACAGCATTCTGGTTTGAAAAAACTTTCTGCTCATTCACACTCATTCCCTTCAACTCCTGATCAATCTCCTGCTGTCTTTCTATAACCTTCTGCCTGACCTCTTCAGAAACATTAACCCTTTCCTGCTTTATCTCTCTCAGACCATCACCAGCTTTACCTGTCAAAGCAGAATCATTGCCAGACTCTTGACCTTGCCCTTTAACATCATTAACGTTTATATCCCTAGATTGGTTGCCAGCAGCAATGACTAGCGAACTCATCAAAACCAGAATAAATAATGCAATCATTCTTTTCATTTAAATCACCTTTCAAATTTTTTACCAGTCAGACAAGGCAACACTCATGCCATCCAACTCACTCTCAGTCTTTTGGTCTTCAATTCCATTAGATATACTATCAGTATCACTGATAGCATTAGCTGCAGAGTCAACAATACCAACATCACTGGATGCTGGACTCTGAATCTTAGCACAACCAGCCAAAACAACCAAAGACATAATGAAAACCAAAAACAACAGTTTCTTCATCATATTAATCCCCTCATTTGCTTAAAATATTAAAAAAAATAAAAAACAAAAATTTAAGCAGTTGCTGTTTCGTTGATGACCTCAGTTGAATTTGTTTCTGTTGCTTGAGTTTCTTCTTCTTGATCTTCTACTTCAACAGTATCTTGAGTCTCGTCTGTTTCCTGCTCAGTTGTATCAGTCTCAGTTGAATCTTCGGTTGTTGATTCTTGTGATTCCTCAACAGCTTCAGTAGTCTCAACATCCTCTGTCTCAGCAGCAGTCACATCCTGAACAACCTCAACAGTTGTTGCATTCGAAGCCTCAGACTCCAAATTTATGTCTTCACCACCAGCCTGCTTCACATCTCTCACAATAGTCATCAAGATGCTATGAGCTTCCTGCAAAGCAGAATGCGCTTCCTTAGCCAAGTTCTTAGCCTGCTCTGAAAGAGTCCTTATTGTGTTAAGCCTGTCAGCAGTCATACTCTCTCCTTTCATAGTCTTGACTTGCTCAAACAAACTTTGAGCCGTCTTGAACTTGTTTCTTGCTTCCTCAACACGCATGCTGAAAAGATCAACTTTAGTATTCAATGAATCAACATTGATACTATTATTTTTCATCTCAGTAAGCACATCATTAAGCTTCTTCTCAAGCTGTTCGCTTCTTTGTATTATCTCTCCAACTTGGGCATTAACTAATCTGCCAACATACTCCTTGACATCAGACTTGATCTTGCCCCACTCATCAATTATAGCCTTACCAGCTTCCTTAACTTCATCCTTTGTTGTTGAAGCATTAACCTTATCCTGAGCAGCCTTTACAGCAACAATCCTAGCATCAATGTCAGCAATGATAGTTGAAGATTCGTTATCAGTCAAACCATCATTCTCCTGAACCTTTGATTTAACCTTCTCAAGCAAATGAATCACAACATCACCAGCATGATTCAAGAATTTCTTAGCATGCTCTAAAGCTTTAGCTTCGTCCTTGCCTTTGAACTCTTCAAACTTTGCCTTTTCTTTCTCAAACTCATCTTTTGACTCGTTATACTGTTTCTCAGCTTTGTCATAACTTTCTTTAGCCTTGTTCTTCATTGCTTCAGAAATAACTCTCTTCTTGAAAAGCAAATCTTTCTTTACTTCAACAATTCTTAATTTTGCAAGCTCAAGCTTCATCTGCGCTTCATCAAGAGCAGAAATCTTTTTCATTCTAGCCCTATCAAGTAAAGCCATTTTTTTCATCTCAAGATCATCAAGCTTTTCCATATTTTTAGCTTGCTCTTCTCTCAAGTTCTCAAACTTTATTGCAGCACCCTCTCTTATGTCTGCAATCTTAGCTCTAAAATCAGCTCTTGTATCCAAAATCTTTTGCCTAACTTCATCTTTGTTAATAGCTTTAGAGTTAGCAGAGATAAGGGTTGGCTGAGGCTCTGAACTATCAACTTCATTGTCAACAACCACATCACTATCTTCACTAGTCACAACACTCGTATCTACACTAACAGTTTGAGTATCTGCAGTAGTGTCTTCTGCAGCAATCATAGGCACCATACTAATTAGGAATAGCGCCACAATAAACAACGCACTAAATTTTTTCATTTTAACATCCTCCATGTTTTATTCACACACTCTTTTATGAGTATCAGGGCAACAAAAAAACAAAGGTTTCGGCATAGCCCTAACCGAAAACCAAAATCAATACATATACTATGGCTTATATTGTTTATAAACATACTTTCTAAAGCAAAAAAATAAGGGTTTAATCTGGCTTCTAAAGCTTTACAAAGCTTTATCTGAGCTCCTTTTACTTTACAGAAACATTTATATAGAAAATGGGCGATTTAGAGCTGTTATGAACAAAAAAGCATTTCTGATGCTAGGAATTCTGGTAATAATGTTATCATGCCCTACTTTTGCAGCAACAATACATGGCTCAGTATATGACTTAAACCTTGAAAAGATGAATGATGTAATAGTTAATATCAACACAGAACCAAAACAGATGTTTGTTGTAAAAAACGGAACTTACTCATTCAATGTTCCAGAAGGCAATTATGTAATACAAGCATATTACAAAAGCGACACAATACAAAAAGCAGAAGAAAATATCTCAATAAAAACAGATGGAACATACACACTTGACCTAATCCTTTTCCCAAGCCTGCAAGAAGAAGAAGACCTATTACAAGGAACAAATCTAAACATTGATGAACAATACTTCCAAAAAACAAATTACACTCCTTGGATTGTTGGAGGGATAATTCTTGTACTTATACTAATATCCCTAATATTAATAATAGTTCTCCATGGTGGACGAGTTAATAAGAAAAGCAAAGAAAACGACAAAACAGTAGAGAAAGACGAACTACACCACTTAATAGACTTCATAAAGAAACAAGGCGGAAGAACAACACAGAAAGACATACGCAAAGAATTTCCAAGCAGCGAAGCAAAAATAAGCCTGATGATAACAGAACTAGAACAAAAAGGAAAGATAGAAAAAATAAAAAAAGGAAGAGGAAACATAATAATACTAAAAAACTAAAAAATGCAAATCATCTGGTTAGGACACGCAAGCTTTAAGATTGTAGCAGAAGGACAAATAATATACATAGACCCTTATGCTGGAGAAGATGAATACTACGAAGACATAGCAAACATAATATTGGTATCTCATTCTCATGTTGACCATTGTGATGGAAGAAAAATAGGCATGATAAAAAAAGAAGACACACTGATGCTGACAACAGAAGAGCTGGTGCACAGGTTTGACTCTGTCAAAGCAATTCCTGGCAAAGACTTCATCTCTGGAAGGATCAAGATAACTGTTGTCAAAGCATACAACACAAACAAACCAAACCATCCAGAAGACTTTGGTGTAGGGTATGTGATAGAAGCAGAAGGGAAAAAAATCTATTTCGCAGGAGACACAGACCTGATACCTGAAATGGATAACATACAAGCAGATATTGCACTTCTACCTGTTGGTGGAACCTACACTATGAATGCAAAAGAAGCAGCAAAAGCAGCAGTAAAAGTCAAGTGCAGACTAGCAATCCCAATGCACTGGGGCTATGGATTGGTAGGAAAACTTTATGATGCGGAAGAGTTCAAAGAAATACTCATCGAAGAAAACATAAACGTGATAATACTAGAACCAGGACAGAAAGTAGAACTGTAAAAAAACAAAAAAGAGGATGAAAAAATGGCAAAAAAAACAAAAAGCGTCTTTAACGGAATAAAAAGCAAAGCACTACCATTAGTGATAGAATTCTTAGAAAAAGAAGCAGTAAACGTGATAAGCTGGGTAAAAGATATGATAAACATAAAACAAAGAATAAGAAAGATGGCAACAAGCCTAATACTAATAATAGCAGGAATAACAGTACTACTGTTAGGAATAGCCAATTACATAGCAGAACTTGCAAAACTAAGCCCAGCACTAATGCAAATAATAACAGGAATAATCATAATAGTTGCAGCAATCATATACAAGAAAAGCTAAACTAACTTTTTCTTTATTTTTTTATGGATTCACAAAACAATTACAAAAAACTCAGAGAACAAATACCAGACAATATCACAATAGTTGCTGCAGCAAAAACAAGAACGGCAAAAGAAATTCTAGAAATAATTGATATTGGAGCAACAGATATAGGACACAACTACGTGCAAGAAGCAGAACAGACAATAAAAGAATTAAGAGATAATGCTAAAGCAAAATGGCACATGATTGGACACCTGCAAAAAAATAAGGCAGCAAAAGCAGCACAACTATTTGATGTAATACAAACCATTGATTCTGAAGAACTTGCACTAGAACTTGATAAACAAGCACGAAAACTCAACAAAAAACTTAATGTGCTAATAGAAGTAAACATTGCAGCAGAACAAACAAAGAACGGAATCAAACCAGACTATTTGGCAATAGAAGTATTAGCAACAAAAATATCAAGCATGAAAAACTTACAATTACAAGGACTGATGACAATGGGAGCACCAACAGAAAACATTGAAGAAATGAAAAAACAATTCAGAACAATGAAAGAACTCTTTGAAAAACTAAAAAAATCAGACATTCCAAACACAAACATACAAACACTATCTATGGGAATGTCAGACAATTACGAAACTGCAATACAAGAAGGAAGCAACATGGTCAGAATAGGCACAAAAATATTCGGAACACGACAATAAGAACTGAATAGAATATGTGCAAAAAAACGTTCAATTATTTGAAAAGATATGAAAAATGAATTTAATCATTGATAAATAAACTATGCAAAGGAATAAAAAGAATAGTAAGCAAACCTATAATGATTGACATATAAACAAGAGCGGAGCGTTCTTTATATTTTCTTACAGCTATTATTCCGATGAAAAAAGCAATGATGCTTGCAAGGAATACAACAGGCACAGTCACATCCCACCAATGATCATCAAAAGAGAGTATTCCAAGCACCTTAACTAAGATGATAGAAGTAATAATCACTATCAAAAAAAACGCATTTAATCCTACTGACCATTTGCCTAACAATGTTTCGGGTTTTAGAATAAATTTCATTATTTAACTCCTCTTGCAGAAATTTAAATAAAAGCAGTTTAAATAAGTATCGGAAATAATTCACCCATCCTTTAAACAAAAAAAAACTTCTAAAAAAAAGCCATTATTTTAGTGGAAGATTATTTGGTCTTAAAAATATTTTTATACATAACTAACCAATCACTTTATCCTTGACTTCTTTCAAAATCTTCTTCTTGAAATCTTCAACCTTTGCAGCACCATGAACAACATTATCCCTTGTCCTTATGTTAACTGTGCCATCAGTTTCTTCTCTTTCACCAACGACCAGGATATAAGGAATCCTGTCTAACTGAGCTTCTCTCACTTTCTTATTGATGGTCTCATTCCTGCAATCAACCTCAACCCTTAAACCATCAATTGCTAATTCACTCTTGACCTTTTCAGCATAAACATTAAACCTGTCAGCAACAGTAATAATCCTTACTTGCACAGGAGCAATCCAGACAGGAAACTTACCAGCAAAATGCTCAATCATGATACCCATAAACCTTTCCATAGAACCTAATATTGCTCTGTGGATAACAACAGGAGTCTTCCTAACACCATCAACATCATCATAGTAAAGCTCAAACCTTTGAGGAAGCTGGTAATCTAACTGAATTGTAGCTAACTGCCACTGCCTTCCTAATGCATCCTTAACCTTAACATCAATCTTAGGACCATAAAAAGCACCATCACCTTCATTAATCTGATACTTCAAACCAGACTCGTCCAATGCCTGCTTAAGATTAGACTCTGCAAAATCCCAAGTCTCCTTCTTGCCCAAAAACTTTTCAGGTCTTGTAGACAAGTGAATAACATCCATCTCTAAATTGAAAACTTTGTAAATAGCCTTGATCTTATCAAGCAAAACCTTAATCTCACCAAGAATCTGGTTTTCTGCAAGGAAAATATGAGTATCATCCTGAGATAAACTCCTGACTCTTGTCAAACCAGCAAGAGTTCCGGATTTCTCATTCCTGTACAATGTTGTTGTCTCAGCAATCCTTAAAGGCAACTCCTTATACGAATGCACATCCCTCTTAAAAATAAGCATGTGAGCAGGACAATTCATAGGCTTAATACCCAAATCAATATTATCCTCAGCATGATGCATACAAAACATGTCATCCTGGTAATGCTCCCAATGACCAGAAATTTTCCAAAGCTCAGAATTGAAAACATGAGGAGTCCTAACCTCTTTGTAACCCTCACCATAAGAGAACTCCCTGACGAATTTTATCAGTTCAATAAGCATGATCATCCCTTTAGGCAAGAAAAAAGGCATGCCAGGAGCAAGCTCATGAGTCATGAACAAATCCATCTCCTTACCTATTTTTCTGTGATCCCTTTTTTCTGCTTCCTCTATTAATTTTAGGTAATCATTCAAATCCTTCTTATCATTAAAAGAGATACCATAAACTCTTTGCAACTGCTTGTTCTTAGCATCAGCTCTCCAATAAGCACCAGCAACTTTTGTAATCTTGAAAGCCTTAATCTTACCAGTATCAGGAACATGAGGACCTCTGCACAAATCAACAAAATCTCCAGTCCTGTAAATACTGATCTGACCTTCTTCAAGCTCTTTAATCATCTCAACCTTGAACTCATTATCTTTGAATAAAACTAATGCTTCATTCTTAGAAATCATCTCCTTCTTGAAAGGAATCTTTTTATCAACCAACTCCTTCATCTTCTTCTCAATCTTATCAATATCCTCAGGCTTGAAAGGCACATGATCAAAATCATAATAGAAACCTTCCTCAACAGCAGGACCAATAGTTGGCTTAGCATAAGGGAATAATTCCATAACTGCAGCAGCCATAAGATGAGCAGTAGAGTGCCTAAAAATCTCTACACCAACCTTATCTTTGAAAGTAATTATTCTTATTTTTGCATCTTCCTTAATAGGATGATCAAGATCTGTAAGTTTACCATCCACTTCTATAGCCAGCGCTGCCCTGGCCAAACCCTCAGAAATAGAGCTCGCAATCTCTAAACCAGTAGGCCTCTTCTCAAAATCCTTTTTTGAACCATCAGGAAAAGTAATCTTAACCATACAATAAACTGATTTATAAGGATTATTTAAACTTTATGGCTGGCTAGTCACAGAGGGGTTAATTTTAAATAAAACCTCTCACTAAACACAGCTTTATGGAGTCAGTCCAAGGATTAAGAGTCAGCGATAGGACAATAGGAGATTATTGCGTGATAGATGTAAGCGGAGAAGCACAAAGCCCTATAGACCTAAGAACTTTATCTGAATACTACAGCCAAAATGTTTCTGGAAAGAAAAACGTAGCTTTAAACCTGAAACATTATGACTCAATGATAACCAGCTACTTTATAGGAATCATTATAGGAATGCACAAAACAGCAAAAGAAAAAGGCGGAAGCTTTGTACTCATACCACCTGCTGATCCAGAAAACCTATCACCTTTAGAGGAAATGGGAATAACAAAAGTATTAACAATCTATAATGACGAAAATATCTTAAGCAAAGGAAAATAAAACTTATGATAAGCCTAGAAAAAGCAGCACAGAAAATAATCCAGTGCATGAACATAAAAAAAGAGGAAAAAGTTCTGATCATCATAGACAAGAACACGCTCAAGATAGGCAGAGCAATAGAAAAAGAATCACTAAAAATAACCTCTACAAAACTTTTAGAGATACCAATCGGAAAACAACACGGAGAAGAACCACCAAAGAACATAGCAGAAATAATGAAACTCTTTGATGTTATTATTATACCAACAACAATGTCACTAAGCCATACTGCAGCTAGAAGAGAAGCAAACGAAACAGGAGCAAGAATATCAACACTACCCGGAGTCACAGAAGAAATGCTTTGCAGGACAATGGAAGCAGACTATGGAAAAATAGCAAGAAGAACAGATGTGCTAAGCTCAATCCTGGATGAAGCAAAAGAAGTAGTGGTAACAACAGAAAAAGGAACAAATATTACAATGTCAATAGAAGGAAGAAAATGTGTTCGAGACATAGGATTGATACATGCAAAAGGTGATTTCAGCAATCTACCAGCAGGAGAAGCATGCCTAGCGCCACTAGAAGGAAAAAGCAACGGAACCTTTATTGTAGACGCATCATTCAGCGGAATAGAAAAAATAGATTCTGACATAAAAATAACTGTCAAAGATGGAATCGCAACAAAAATAGAAGGAAAAGCAGCAGCAAAACAATTACTAAGAATGCTAACAGTAGCAGGAAAAGGAGCATTCAACATAGCAGAACTAGGAATAGGAACAAATGACAAAGCAAAAATCACAGGAAATGTACTGGAAGATGAAAAAGTAATGGGAACAGCACATATTGCGCTCGGTAATAACAAAAGTTTTGGCGGCAAAATTGACATACCAATACACTTGGATGGAATATTTTATAAACCAACAATAGTTGTAGATGGAAAGAAGATAATGGATAATGGAAAGCTGATGATATGAAACAAGTAATTTTAGTCAGGGAAGACCTAAAACTTCCGAAAGGAAAGATGTCTGCACAAGTAGCACATGCTGCAGTAGAAGCAGTTCTTAAAAGTGATAAAGATAAAGTCAAGAAATGGAGAAACGAAGGAATGATGAAGATAGTAGTAAAAGTAAAAGACGAAAAAGAACTCTACAAATACAAACAAAACGCTGAAGATAACGGATTAATAACAGCAGTCATAACAGACGCAGGCCACACAGTAGTAGAACCTGGAACAGTCACATGCATGGCAATCGGCCCAGATGATGAAGACAAAATTGATTTAGTTACAGGAATGCTAAAGATAATCTAAATAGTGCTACTTTCTATATGATTAAAATGATGTTTTGCAAAAAATGTGGAGCAATACTAGTACCAAAAGGAGAGAAGTCTTATTGCAAAAACTGCAACAAACAATATGACCAAAAGATAGAGATAAAAGAAAAAGGAAACACAGAAAAAACAGTAGTGCATGTGATAGAAAAACAATTAGACATCATGCCAAAATGCAGTTTTTACTGCAAAAAATGTGGGAACAAAGAAGCATACCACTGGGACGTCCAAACAAGACGCTCAGACGAAGCACCAACCATATTCATGAGATGCACAAAATGCGGGTGGACACGAAGAGGAGGAAGGTAAAGTTTAAAAACACCCACAAATCACCAATTAAAAATAGGTAAGCGGGCTCGTAGCTCAGCCTGGTTAGAGCGACTGACTCTTAATATTGCAAAGGGCAATCAGTAGGCCGCGGGTTCAAATCCCGTCGAGCTCACCTAACTTTATGAAAAACTTTGATTTTTTGAAAATTTGCAAAAGCTGCCAGAACTGGTGCTGCAAGAACGAGAATCCGTTCGCTTCTGAAAAAGAGCTGACTAAACTAAAAACTGAAAGAATCACCACAAAAAAAGATGGAACATGCCAGTTTCTTGGACCTTCAGGAAAATGCTCAGAATACGAGAAAAGACCGTTCGAGTGCAGAATATTCCCGTTTGACATACTAGAAATTGACGGAAAATTGTATTGGGTGCTATGGAAAAACTGCCCAGCAACCTCTAGCTTGACACCAAATGAATCAGTTGCAGAGTTTGAAACAAAACTACTAAAAAATTATGATTCTGACTATATCAAAGAGTATGTCAAATTCCACAAAAAGAACCAACCAGCAAAATATTCAGACAAAAAATATGTGGTTGTTAAAGAAATAAAATTCAGCAAATAATAATTAAGCTTTCTTGTAAACAATCCTTTGAATAAATAAGGTAAGCCAAAGAGAAGCATTAATAGCAGAGGCAACAGCAGCAAAATACAAAGAAAGCGTGAAAAAAGCAACAGAGATAGCGTACAACCCAACAGAAGTCAAACCAGAAGATGTCAAAGTCAAAAAACCCTTTTTCTTCCTAAAACCAACATGAACTTGGTTAGCCAAAGAATAAGTAAATAGCAAATTCGCAACACCCATAACAATATCTTGCCAAACCATCTTATAAGCTAAAAACATTCAATAGTTAATATACTTTTTCATCAAAACTATTTAGCCAAAGCATTAATCAAAGCTTCAATACCTAAACACAACTCTTTTTTTGAAATAAAAACCTTACCCGGCTCAAGCTTTATTTTACCCAAATAATCATCAGTCCAAGGAGTGTGAACAAAAGCATTCTTCAAAGGAAGACCTTCTTCTTTTATCCTCCTAGAAGTCAAGTAAATCAAAGAATTACAGATAAAACCGCCAGCGTCAGCAGACATCTCAACAGGAACACCTGCTTGATTAAGACAATAAGCTAAAGAAGCATTATCAACATTAGTGTCATAAAAACGCTTACCAAAATTTTCAATAGGCTCATAAACTGGTCTTTCTCCATCAGCATCAGCGTACTTACCACACATCATGTTCCAACCAGAAATCTCAAGCCTTAAACGCTCAGCATGAGAATCCAAACCAGTACTCAAAACAGCAACAGGAGATACGTTATCAATCAAACCAGACAACACGTCAAACGCGCCATAATAAGTGCACGGAAGAACCAAACCCTTAACCTCAACATCCCCAAACCTTCTTCCATCATACTCTCTGACAAGATCCTGAGTAGGATTAAACTTATGAGGACCATAAGGTCCAAAACCAGTAAGAATCACTTTACAAGTCATAGTTATCACTCCAAACTAAAGAAGCCCAGTCTTCTCATCAAAACCACACATCAAATTAAAGTTTTGCACAGCCTGACCAGAACCGCCCTTGATAAGATTGTCTATTGCAGAAATAACAATAATCCTATCATCATACCTTGAGATGTTAATGCTACACTTGTTTGTTCTAACTACGTTTTTAGTCTCAACTACTTTTTTAGTCTCAATATCACCACTAATAATATCCACAAAAACACTAGACTTGTAAAAATCTTTGTACAACTCTAACAAATCCTCTTTACCTCTGAAAGTTGCAAAAACAGTAGAAACAATACCTCTGTCAGAAGTCTCAATACACTGAGGAACAAACAACAAATTCTCCAAACCAAGACTTTTTTCAATCTCAGCAATTTGAGGATGCTGCCTGCCATGCTTGTAAACGTAAAAATTATCATCAGGCTTAACCTCCTCACCAGCTCCAGAAATGCCACTAGTAGAAGAAACATTAACATCAGAAACCCTTCCCTTTAACGGAAGCAAGCCAAGAATAATTGAAGTAGCATAACAACCAGGATTAGCAATCCTCTGAGCTTTCTTAATCTCTTCCTTATTCATCTCAGGCAAACCATAAACCCAACCATCCTTTCCACGATGATCAACACTCAAATCAATAACCCTCTGATTAGGACTCAAACGAGAAAGGTATTGCTCACTCTCACCATAAGGCAAAGACAAAAAAACCAGTTCAGCATCAGACAAATTTCCTTTACTGCCCTCCTTCCTACTCTCAGTAAAAATAATCTCTGTATTAGGATGATCCTTCAAAATCTCAACCAAAGGCTTACCTAATCTTCCAGTATGACCAATAACCCCAACCTTGACCATTATAAACAATACGAGAATAATAAGTTGTTAATAAAATTTATCATTTGTGACTATCTTAAAGAAGTAATTATCTCTTCCTGAAACTCTTACTGACATTTTCAGACCAGAAACCTGGCAAGGAATTAGTCACAAAACCCCTGAACTCTGTAGAATAAATAAAAGTGATGCCCTGCTTATCTTTATGCTTGTCAAAATTCTCCTGAACACCCTCATAAATCTCCTTAATCTTTTTTCTCTCAAAATCCTTCTGCAACAAAGAACTTGGCTTTAGAACAAGATAATCAGCTTGCCTGATTGCGTTTATCTCTAAATTCGCAGAGTTCTGACTGATGAACAAAACACTCAAGTTCTTATGCCTAGCAATCAATAAAAGCTCTGATAACAACTTGTTAGCATCACTCATAGACTCCCTAGAACTGAAAAGAATACCACCCTCATCAATCAATACAAAAGAATCATTCTTCAAATCCTCTATCTTCTCAACAACATCAATCCATTTCGGCAAAGACTCCTTATTAAAACCCATAGCAAAACAACTCTTGCTAGTCTTTGAATGCATGTTCTCCAAAAACCTCATACCAAAAGCACTCTTACCAGAACCTCGCGCTCCAAGAATGATACCAATAGTACTATCACTGCTTGTTAAACGCTTTTCAAAAGCATCGAAGTCACCAGAAAGAACTTCCTCAACACCAAACCTGACATACTTAACAAAAGATTTAGGACGTTTAGCTTCTAATGCAGCAACCTTTTTCTTTTCCCTACCTTTCTTAATCAAGAACGCAATACCATGACCAGACTTGACAGCCAACCACCACAAAGCTTTCAAAGGATAAAACAAAGCCTTACCAATAGAAACAAAAAAGACTTTAGTCCAAGTAATCCTTCTCTTCTTAGCCATAACCTAACCTATAAAACAAGTGTATATAAAAGTTTTGAAAAAAAATAAAAAATAATTATTTCTTACCCACCTTCTCTTCCCTCAAGATCATCTTAGCAATGATAAAAACAGCCCAAGCAATAATCACGAAGTTGATTAATGCAGCCAAGAAAGCACCCCAACCAATAACAAAAGGGCCAATCTTCCAGGCAGCAGTCTGCCAAGCACCACCAGGAATAAAAGGCGTTATTAATGGCATGATAATGTTATCAACAGTAGATTTCACAAAACTGGTTGCAGCAATACCTATAACAAAAGCCACAGCCAAACCAACAACTTTGTACTCCTTTAGAAACTCCTTAAACTCCAAAATTATCTTCATCAAAACCACCTCTTGACAGAAAAAGGAAAACACACTATAAAAACTTTACTAATCAAAAACCAAGCATGTCTTTTGCAACTAGAACAATCAACGCTGAGCATGACTAATCGACTTCAACTATATTCGTTGTTTTCAAAAAAATCCCGTACTTCTTCAAGTCAGCAATCTTCTCAACATCCTCCCTGGTGACCTTCAACAATTCATCATAATTCTTTATATTAAGCTTCTTGATCACGAACTTGAAAGTATCAGCATGAGTCCTAAGAATCAAACCAAGAATCTTATTCTTACTAATACACTTGTGACAGAAAAAATTCGGTCCAACAATCTCAAGCCATTGAGACTCCTTCTTACAAGCATCACAGATCATAAAAAACAAAAATAAAAGAAGAGGTTTAAAAAACTATCTAATACGTCAAGTATTTCTTGGCAAATTGACCAATTATTGGAATCTCTTTCTGCTTAGCATTCAAAGCATTAATTATGCCAAGAACCCATAACACAAAAATAACGATGCCACCAACAAAACTCACGAACACGCCCATAAAAAGCATGAAATGAGCAACAATCCCGATTGCAGCACTAAAAATCCACAAATTAATAGCTTGTTTAGAATGAAAGTTCACCAAAGAACTCTTCTTCATCTTCTCATCAGCAAAATACCAGATAATACCAACCAAAACATAACACAAAATCGCAGCAAAGTGCTCATTCTCTATCCCTTTACTCTTTGAAACTTTAGCCATAATATCCCCCCCTTATTTACTTTGATCTGCGCTTTCTGAAAAACATACCAGAAATCAACAAAACAATAACAACCAAAACCAGTATAACCACAGGAATGCCCAACAAATTAATTATCAGACCACAAAATTCACCATGACCAAGCATGCACGAAAAAGTCATGACAATACTGATAGCACCAATTATTGAAGAAACAAGCTGAACCATGGCAGATATAGATATTAATTTGTTAACCTTAATCTTCTTATGACCAACCCAAAAATAGTATGCACCAAACAAAACAAACAATAAAGGAACTACAACCAAAAAACCCCAATCCAACAATGCACCAGGCGCATTCATCAAAGAATAAATAGTATCATTAATCACAGCTTGAAGAATAGTATATAACACAACTCCAAGAAACAAAATACCCACAAAAAAAGAAATACTGCCAGCAATCTTAAAAGTTTTAGGTTTCATATTGCTCTTAAAAGAATTTGTCTTTAAAAAACTTTCTAAATCCTAACCAGCTCAACAACAGCCTCGGAGTGCGGCGTTTGTGGAAACAAATCAAAAAGCGCAGCACTCTTCACCTTGTAATCCTTAAATTTAGGAATGTCTTTTGATAACTGCTCAACATTACAAGAAACATAGATTATGACTTTAGGCTGAAGCTTCTTTAGTTGCTCAATTGTTTTAGGATCCATACCACTTCTAGGAGGATCAGTTACGACAAACAACGGACTTGGTAAGTCAACATTTTTCAGTTTAGCAGCATCCAAAAGAATAGCGCTAGAGTTCTTGATATTATTATTCTGAATGTTTATGTTAGCAGCATCAATGCAAGGCTGAACACTCTCGATGATTGTGACACCCTTGAAAAGATCTGAATTAATTATCCCAAAAGTACCAACACCACCATACAAGTCAAGCAGATGCGCATCTTTTGTGCTGTAAGATCTCAACAAACCATTAACATAATCCTGCATCTTCTCAGCCATTATCGAGTTATTCTGAAAAAAACCCTGAACAGAATAGACAAACTCCTTACCAAGATAAGATTCCTTCAACATGTCTGAACCTTTAACAGCAAAGAATTCTGCAGAAACACTCTCATCATGCTTGGCAGGAACATAAGTTGTGATAATATTGTTAGCAGTTGAGATTTTTGCAAATTCCTCTATCTTTTCCACAGCAGCACTCAACCTAACAGAGTCCTCATTCAAAACAAACGAAATAGAAGAATCATTGCTAGGAGTCCTGATGACAGCATAACGAAAAGTGCCAGACTGCTTAACTAAATCAAAAAAATCAACACCCTTAAAAAAATCATTAACTTCTTTCAACAAAACATTGATTTTGTCATTAGATATGACACACTTGTCAACTGGAACAACACTAAACCACTTACCCTTTCTTCTAAAACCTAAACCACCACTGTGAAAAACAAAATCCATCCTATTCCTGTAACCATACTCTTTATCAGAGAACACTTTTATGTCATTACTGTTTACAGCCCTCTCCAAAACCTTTTTTTTGTTATCTAACTGCAAAGAATAATCTATGTGCTGCGAAGAACAACCACCACATTCACCAAAAAAAGGACATGACACTGCCATGAAAGGCAATCAAAAATAGTTGCTTAATAATTTATCGCTTTCTACAAGAATAATAAGAATTATAATAAAAATGAGTTTTTTATATAAAACTTTTTGTAGTTTATAATTTATAGAATCTCATTAATAAATTGGCAAAAATTATTAATTTCTCGACGGAAACTTAAGGACAAAGCTTTTAAATGACCTGCTAACTCCTTTAAAAACATGGAAAAAACACTAAGTCTGGAAAAAGAATTGAATAAAGCAATAAAGAAAGGATGCCCAAAAGTCAACTCTTGCAACTATCCAGTATCATTAGGAGAGTTTTCAGAAATATTAGGATTCGTAAAGGAGTATTGCGGAAATGGCAAGCACAACCAGTGCCCAGCAGCCCAAGAAAACTATTCAATAAGCGCCAGACCTTCTTTTGATCTACAAAAGAGACGCCAAGAAGAAAGAAGGAAAAATGGATTTGGAAATTCAATTGTAAGAACAATCTTTGATTTCTACAAGCAAAATCATAGTTGGGCATATAGATAGAGATAAATTTATAAACCAATTTCTAATAAACAAGCAATATGTGGAGAGTAACACCAGATACAAGATTGCTGAAACTAGGATTAGTACTGGTAATCCTAGCAGTTATAGCTCCATTAATATTCTTCAGCTGGGACAAACTATTAATCCAGGAAGACAGCACAAACCAGTCAGGAACCAAAAGCATAGAACCACAAAACCTGACATGCGCTAACGAATGCTGCGATACAGGACCAGCAATAAAATTCTGCCAAGGAACATTCAAATGCGAAAATAACAACTGCATAAAAAACGACTGCCCATTCGAGTGCTGCTCAGGAATAGATTATGAAAGAAAAGACTGCAATAATGGATTTGCATGCGTAAAAAATGAATGCAGGTATGCAAAAGAACTTTGTGGGAATGGAAAATGTGATCCAGAACACTTAGAATGCGTGTACTGCGAAGATGAATGCACGACAACACAACCAAATGGAACACAAACACAATCATACTATTATTACAACCAAACAGGAACCTGCAGGCCATACCTTAACAAAGAAAATCCAGGATGGTTCATAAACCCAGATGACAAACTGGTAGAGGTAGTAGTTGACAACAGCATACTACACATACCAGGACACATGTGGAGCTATTTTGACCTAGCACAACAATGGGTGACAAAAAATATAGAAGACAACCAGACAGGAACACCATACCCAACACCAACAGAAGTCCTCACAAAAAGAAAAGGCACAGACAGAGAAAGAGCATTCCTGATGACATCAATGTTCCTAGACATAACACAAAAGATAGGACTTTACCAGTATGAGAACCAAAGCAATATGACATATGAAATAAAGACTGTCGTGTTCCCAACAAAAAAAGGAGAACACTATTTTGTTGCAGTAAATTTTGGGAACTACCAAACAATATACGATACCAACAGCAATAACAACACAATGGCATACTCAAACCAAGAAATGACAGACTACTGGAACAAACTATTCGAGAAATATGGGGTAGTTTCACAACAAGCAACAAAAATTATCAGCTACAACTACTTGATATATCAAAGAGAAGGAAGAGGCGAACCATTCATAATACCATACTTAAACACAGGAAAAACTGTGAACATAGCACTGACACAGCAAAGAAATGCATCAGTAAGCAAAGAATGAACCAGGAAAAAAAGAAAAAACTGATCATACACTGGAACAGAGTCTTCTACATAGCACTAATAACATTCATAATCCTGATATTGTTGACTGTCAAGACAAAATTGCCTGAGAAAGAAGAGATACAAAAACAAAAAATTGTAAGAGAAGCAGCTGTAGCAGGAACATGGTATCCTGCGCAAAAAGAAGAGCTACAAAAAACAGTAAAAGACTATTTCTCGAAAAGCGAAAACAAAAACATAGAAGGAATAAAAGCATTGATAGTGCCACATGCAGGATATGATTATTCAGGACAAATAGCAGCACAAGGATTTTCACAATTAGATATGAATTACACAACTGTGATAGTATTAGCACCAAGCCATCACATAGCACTAAATGGAGCAGTCATAATCAATGCAACACACTACAAAACACCATTAGGAGAGATAAAAGTGTCAGACAAAGCAGATGAACTAGCAAATAAAGGCATTAATATCATACAATCTGATTCTGGAGAACACTCTATAGAAACAGAACTTCCATTTTTGCAATCAAAACTAGGAAGTTTTGAGATAATACCAATACTTGTAGGAGAGATTGATCCAAAACAATTAGCAGAAATGCTAATCCCTTACCTAGATGCAAAAACACTGGTTGTTGTAAGCACAGACCTATCACACTATCACACATATGACGAAGCAAATAATTTAGATAAATCCTGCATAAACTCAATACTTTCAATGAAAGGAAAAGATTGCGAGATGTGCGGCTATTATCCTGTCCTGACACTTCTTGAGATAGCAAAAAAACTTGAATGGGAGCCAACACTTGTAGAATACAAGAACAGCGGAGATGTAGTTGGAGATAAGTCCAGAGTCGTAGGATATACATCAATAACTTTTTCTGAACAAAAAGGAATAAACAAAGAAGAAAAAGAATTCTTATTACAACTAGCAAGAAAAACACTCGAAAGCCACTACAACGGAACAGAGATAAGAGTCAATGAAGAAGGATTGCCAAAAGAATTGCTTGAAAAAAAAGGATGCTTTGTGACACTAAACAAGAATTCTGAACTAAGAGGATGCATAGGACACATAATACCACAAGAAGAGCTGTACAAGTGCGTAATTGATAATTCTTTGAACGCTGCACTGAATGATGTAAGATTTACACCTTTGGAGAAAGAAGAACTAGAAAATATAGACATTGAAATAAGTGTCCTAACAGAACCTGAGCAACTAGAGTATAATACGACTGAAGAACTACTTGAGAGATTAGTGCCAATGAAAGATGGAGTGATACTAACAACATTGCGAGACCAATCAACATATTTGCCACAAGTATGGGAACAGTTGCCTGACCAAAAAATGTTTTTAGAACAATTATGCCTGAAACAAGGATCTGAGCAGAACTGCTGGCAAGAAAAAAGCACTAAAGTAAGCACTTACCAAGCACAAGTGTTTGAAGAATAATCACTCTTTCAAAGTAGTTAGTTTTATATAATATTCTTTATTCCTTGACCAAAATGCTAAAAAAACAACTAGACAAATGCCTGCAAGAATTACTGCACAAACCCTACTGCTCACTACAAGGCTATTATGAAGCGATGGGAAAACAACCAGACTACAGATTCGGGTATTGCTGCAAAAACTTCGCAGACACAATAGTAAAAAGAATTACTGAACAAGATAATCCTTCTTTCACATTGATATCAGAAAACGGAATGAACGCGATAGCATTAGCATTTGATGAAGATGCTAGAACATTCATAGCAAGCCCATCACTATTCATGATAGAAGCAGCAGATATCAGTGATATCTTAGGACTCCCAGGAAAGACCATCAATGCAGAATGCTACTCAGAAATACCTGGAGAAAAAATCAAAATAACAGGAACGCAAAAAGGCTTTTCCATAAGCGAATCATCCACAGACTGGGCATCAGGATGCAAAAATTATTACAGAATAACATTTGCAATAGACAATAAATTCATTAACAAATCATTCTATGAAATCAATGACAGTAAAAAAATCCCAAGAATAAACCCAGTAATAACAGTGCTAGACCATGACACAAACCCACCACAACCATTATCAATGATATTAGGCCAAGAATTAAATTATACAAAAGACCATGAAGGGATAGTGCACACAAACAATCAAGAACTGGAAAAAAGAATAATAGAACTGATAGGAACAGGAATAACAATACAAGAACTAAGAGACTATGCGCAAAAATGCAGAGAACTAAGAAACTATGAGAACCAATGCAGAACAATAATGCAAGAAGTCACTTCAAAAAATTAAGTTCTTCAAACGCGATAAACAACATAGCACCTGCTGCTATGCAGGCGCTGAAAGCCTGAGCAGCAGGACTGAAATCAGCAAGAAAAAAGAAAGCAGCCAAACCACCAAGAACATACAAAATCTGAGTCACAATAGTCAAAACAAAAGCCTGCTTGAACTTCTTCTTAAGCAAATAAGGAATTACTATAATAGCACCCTCAGGAATGTTATGCAAAGAAATCAAAACAGCAGTCAATAAACCAACACCGCTATCTAATAAGAAAGTAGAACCAAAAGCTATGCCCTCAGGAAACTCGTGAATGCACATAGCGATGAAAACAAGCAGGCCTAACCTCTCAAAACCATCAACATGTTTGTGAGGAACAAAAATGTTAATCATAAATACTAATACAATTCCTGCCAACACACCAATAAGAGAGAATAATGAAATTGTTATACCAACATAGATTATCTCAATACTGATCAGGAACATGATAGCAATCTCAGCAATCAATACCTTGTTATGATACTTGTCAAACTTGTCAATAAAAAAACCAGAAAAGAAAGCCCCAAGTATCTGACACAAAGCAGTTGCCAACAAAACAATCAACAAGTAAATAATCATGATGAACAGAAAACTGAATAAGTGCTATTAAATCTTTCGGTCAATAAATATAATCCTTCTTTTTCTTCTTATCATCATCTTTTAGCGAGATGTGAACATTAAGACTTCTTTGCAAAGCATCCTTGATAATCTTTTTCGATTCCCTGAATAATTCTTCCTTCTGGGACTTGCTTGCTTCTGAAAACTTCTTATTGAACCTTATGGATAATGTGTCAAACTCCTTCTCAAAATCCTTAACAATACCCTTTTGCCTTTCAGCAAGCAAGATATTAACCTCTTCCAGAATCTCTTTCTTCAACTTATCAATGTTAGAGCTCTTTTTCAGGAAATCAGATTCCTTTTTTATGTTATCTAACAACTCGACAAGCTCTTGCTTGATCTCTTCAAACTGAGAACTGGATTTTTTTAATTGTTGCTGAACCTTCTCAACCTTATCAAAAGCTTGGTCTACTTCTTCCTTGGTCTTTCTAAGCTTTGACTGGATATAACCATCATCACTCATTCTTGATCAGCCTCTGCAAAGCATTATACCCTCTGATTGCGTCTTTGTCGCTAATCACAAATGTCAGTTCAGTCATTGTTGATACTATCTCAAAAATGTTTACGTTCTCCCAAGACAGTTTTCTTATTATTGTGGATAGTATACCCGGTGTTGTGTAGAATTCTTTGCCGTAGTTCAATGACAATCCGACAAGTCCTGATTTTTTGTTGATGACTTTTTCTCCGTGCAGTTCTTTCATTAGTTTCTCTTCATATTTTTCATTCGTGACTATAGATACCTCATTATTGCCGTGGATTACATTAAGAACGTCACCGCGCTGATAATCTACCATCGCATATATGCTTTTTAGTTTAGAGAATATTGTTGGAGACTTAACAACGCACACATCACACAGTCCTGTCTTCATCATGATCTCAGAATTAAAATCAAACCTTTGACTCTTGGTTGGTTTCTGAAGGGTGTCAGCATACCTTCTCAAAGCCATCACAACTGCAGATTCCTTAACTTTCTTGCCTAACTCTTGTTCTAACTGAGGAATCAACTGCTCAGCCAAGCCGCCAAAGCTGATTATGCCTTGCTGTATACCTTCAACAAGCAAAGGCCTGTCATCAACTATCTTCTTCACCAAATGACTGACTGTGACCATACAAAATACCCCTTGTAACACTTTGTTATCAGAATAACAAATAGTATTTAAAACTTACTCATTTATGTCTAGCATAGAAATAATCTACATCCCTTGAACATAATAAAACTCCCCTACTTTTTGATTAATCCTTCAACTAATTTTGATAACTCTTCAAAATTAACGGGCTTAACTATGCCTGCCTTGAAACCATAACTATTAGGATTTGCAATGATTGGATCATCACAATAACCACTACAAACAATAGCCTTAACCTCAGGATCATATTCATGCAATTTCTTGATAGCATCAGCACCACCCATACCACCAGGAATAGTCAAATCCATAATTGCAACATCAAAAGGCTTATCTGAAGCTTTAGCTGCTTTATACATCTCAATAGCTTCACAACCATTAGAAGCACACTCAACATTATAACCAATACCTAACAAAAGATCAGATAATACCTTCCTAATCGAA
>Ga0315297_10000012_pt1 | contig 93790 bp, 120 predicted proteins | sample YL17G15_0_MG_FD_203628 | JGI IMG/M metagenome (GOLD analysis project Ga0315297, IMG submission 203628) | Sediment microbial communities from Yellowstone Lake, YNP, Wyoming, USA - YL17G15_0 | ecosystem: Environmental > Aquatic > Freshwater > Lake > Sediment | place: USA: Wyoming | collected...
TGAGTTCGATTTTCCTCAAGCCTCAGTTGTAGATAGATGCCAAGTGGACAAGCCAACGAGACAGGTCAACTTCTTGTCCCTTGGTCAGCTTGAGTTTGAGGGTTCGGACGATCACTTCTTTCGTCTCTTCTCGTTGAGTTGCTTCATCCATTCTGAACGTCTTTTACGTTCTTCTTTAGAAATGTTTTTGGATATTCCTTTACCCATTCTTCCTAATGCCTGAGCTGCTTTGTTTAACTCTTCCATACTTATATCTTACAACATAAAACGTTTTATGTCAACACTTATTTTAAGTTATTTTGATTTATTTTTATGCCCGACTTACCCCACGAATAAATTCGGGGGAATGCGTCGGGTTACTGTTCCGTAAGTTTGGGACCTCCGCCCCTCAGCAGAGGCCCCATCCCCAACACCTCCTGGTTCGGAATGTTCCACAAGGTCGGGAAAACGACAACGATTTGCATTGACCATGCTATTGCTATTTTTCTCCCGATTCTTCATCCCAACCCTCTATGGCCCGGAGGTAAGGCCGCCGGATTAAACTCTTTCGCAGACGAGATCGCAACTGAGTTGCAACATCGGCCCTGGATATAGAAAAAACAATCAACGAATCCTGCCTTAAAATAGTAACATTCCTTTGACGGATCAAAACAGACAGAAAGTCGGTTCACTATGAAACAGTGAAGATTTTTTTTGGGTTCTTCTTGAGGAATTATTGTATCAGTCATGTCATAGTCTCCTTTTTTCAATCAATCCTAATGAGGTGACGTTCGACCAGGTCGTGGCACGTTGCGCATAACGTGATAATGTTTTCCGGGGTATCGCTGCCGAGCTGCGACTTTCTCTTTTTGTGATGTGGTGTTAGGGATCGCCGAGAATTGCAGTGACAACATTTCCATCCATCTCTCTCGTAGACATCCCGGACAAGCTCTCTATAGTCTTTCCCTTTTAGGCGATGTCGGTGCGGTTTAGGGAACGCCAACTGCAAGGGTGCAGGTTCACTTTTCACTTTTTTGTTTCTCCAGTTCCTTAAACGAAGTGTACACCGGTATCCCATGTTTCTTGGCCCACTCAACCTCAAGGTCTGCTCCCTTGCTTTCGCCAGGCATCCTCAGCACCGCACCACAAGCCAGCAACCACGCCTTATCCATATCGATCCAGACCTTCCAGTCCTTGGGGGATATTTCGTCCCAATAGTAGGATAGATGAGGGATAAAGGGAATAAGTCCCATTTCGAGCACCTTGTCGGCTACCTTAATGGCATTCGCTACGTTTCTTTGTGGGTTAGGGAGAGTGTATGGCCCGGAAATATAAATGCACTGCTTGCTGCTTGGGGTAAAACAATGCTTAGGCTTGACCTCGGTTCCAGGGGGATATTCGGCCAGGAATGAAGCACAAATCACGTCGGCCAGCAGATACCCCTCTTTTTCGGAGGCCGATAATCTACTTGCAATCTCAAGGGCTAACTCAACGATTTCTTGTTGCCCTTGAAATAGCGCAAAAAATTTCTTGTTTGGCTGTAAGTTGGCCTCTTCCTGCGTTTTAAGTCCCCTCGCCACAGCAACTTTGGCATTCAGGGATTGGACTGTTTCGCCCTTAGCCACATCAAGCCAGTGGGCCTTGTTTTCCTCTGTTACAACAGGCACAAGCTCCTTGAGCCGACTCCAGCCGATCTGCCCTGCAACCTCTACCCCTATGCCGACCTCGTCACATTTCTGGCGGGTTGTACGGATGTAGTCAATCGCCCTGGGCTTCAGTTCTAATGGCCCCAATGCTGTTTCACAAAAAGCTCTCCATGTCGAATACCCCAGGTCAACATAGTGCCTGCCTTCGAATATTTCCTGGAGCACCCGTCCAAGCTCGAACCAACGTGTTTCAATCTCCGTTTTTAGTGCCATGACTTTTTCATACAGTTCCCTTCCCCTTGTAGTTTCAATCGTTTCAATTATATTGCCCAACCTACCGAAGGCCCCACATTTATCCGAGACCTTGCATGAATTTTTACATACCTGAACCGAGATTTTCTTTCCTTTTTTCCTATCGCAAACTAAGTATCGTTGTGGTGTCAATGTTCATCCTCCCCTTTTTTTGGGTTGCAATTAAGTGCAACCTTAAATTACCCCGTCCCTCTCCACCCTGCTTACGGCTGGCCGATTAATTTTGGCCTCGGTTAACCCACCCAAAACCCGGATTTCAACGACCTTCCCTGGTCGAAACCGCACCCCGGATAGTTCGATGGCCTGGATTCCGTCGTTCGCCTCGACCTCCTGCCGGTAGAGGGTTTTCCGTTTGTTTCCCATCTCTTTGTGGACAGTAATTTCAAACCGCATTTTTGACCTCTTCTCTCTCTTCAATCAAAATCTTTCCGGTGATTCCCCATTTTTTTTCAATCCATATATCGTGAATACCTGAATCATTTAGGAAACTCCCAACTTGGAATAACACTGCTAAATTTTTTAAAAATCAATTCATACCGATAGCAATCTAAACCCAAACTTAATGCAATTTCATGACTTTTACGTGATTGAGTAACCATAAGAAGTTTAGAAGATTCTTCAGGAAAATATTTTCTGAATCTTTTAATTTTAGTTATACTTCTTGAATCAAACCACCCCTTAACTTCTATCCATTTATCAAGAGTCTTATTATAAAAATCAGGAGTAAACGAAACCGAACCCCTTCTTATTCCTTCAAAATAAAAATCTTTTGGCTCATATTCCCATTCATAACCTAAAAAGTTCATATAACGAGCATAGTTGGCCTCAACCGTACTTCTAAAAAATTTATTATCCAAATCTGGCCTTTTACCTCCACGTGTCCTACTATATGGGTTTCCCTGATTTTTATTTGTATTTAAAGTTCCATTTTTAATTCTGGTTTGCAATGCCTTTTCTGCTCTTTTTTCCCAATATTCCTTAGAACAAGAATTCATGAAAACTTTTGATTTTTTACCAATAATTTTTTTTGTCTCTTCTGAAAATTTCTTCCCAAGATTCCCTCTTGGATGACCATATTTTTTTATTCTTTCTTTTCCTGCATTGATCATGTTTTCTCTACATAATTCTGTAGCCGGTCTTTTATAAGATGTAATTTTCAAATTACTTGCCCTACAGGCAATAGCAGCCCTACTTCTACCCATCTTTAAAGCTATTTCGTTTAAAGATATGGAACTATCCCTACTTCCATACAAATCTTTAAGTACAGCATCTTCTTTTTCAGACCACTCGTCAGATTCAATTATTCCCCGTTTCGACAATCTTTCCCATACAGATTGACCACACATATTAAATACTTGAGCAACTTTCCAAACATTCTTAAGACGTGAATAAGATTCAATTAATTCAAAGTCAGTGGCTTTTTGCATTCCTTTTTTTTCTATCCCAATATGGACTATGGCATCGGGGACATACTCTAACTTCTTGATTTCTTGGATTCCATTCATAATCACACCTCTCACATTTTAATTGTTTTTTAATTTTTACTTTCATTTAATCTCCTGTGTGATTACAAATAACATATTTTAGATAACTTGTCAAGTCATTCGGGGCATGGTTTTTCACACATCCCCGAACGCTGCTGAACGGGGGTCTATCGCCGGATCAAGCTTTTGTCTTGGCTTTTTGACTCGCTTCGGGTTGAGCGACAGGTGGTATTTATTGCTAATCCTGCGGACGATTTTCCTCATTATCCCATCGATCACGATGGGGTAGATGGTAGAGACGACCCACACGGTGAAAAGGATTACAAATGGGCTAATAAATGCACCTACCAGAAAACCTAACCAAAATGTGTTCATAATTTACTCCTTTTTCTAAAAAGTTAGTCCCCTAGCCCCACATAGTCCAACAAATAGTGACTTTTTGGTTTACCCCCTACCAAGACCCCTTGGTTTTAGTTTTAAAATGCTGTAGCGCACTCCTGATAATGCTGGGGAACCTAAAAGGGCCATCTATGGGGGCTCTATTAAGTCGATTTAGCCTTAAGTTTGACATTTTTTATCCTTTTTACAAATTTTTCTTTTTGACTTTCAGACATTACCTTGCTTTTTTTATCAGGATATTTGACCTTGTCCCGGTATGGCATTTGGGGGTAAAGGGGACATTCGGGGATTAAGCAATCAATTCTCCCGTCCACGAACCCCCCACAACAGTCGTAGCACTTGGCTTTGCACATCTGGTTTTTGGTGAGCCTTTCGCCCGCCTCGTGCCTGAAAAGTTCTCTTCCACCTTGACCCTTTTTCCCGTTCATCAGTTTTTCACCTCCCTATTTTTGCTTCGTAAATCTTTGCTTTTGCAAGGACTACACGAGCATACCCATCAAGCGCCTTATTATTTGCGTTTGATGATCCTCCATTATAGGCTCGTAAAATTACCATCCAGTTATCCTTGTAAGTTCGCTGAAGATCGCTCAGGTATGCGATAGACGCCGATATATTTGATAGGGAATCATGGATATTGGTTCCATTTCCGTAGTGCCTCCATGTTGCATCCATGAGCTGGCCCTGACCTCTCGCACCCTGTGTAGACACTGCTCTTGGATCAAATTGAGACTCTTGTTCGAGGATAGCAAGGATGATCGGCACTGGAATTTTTTTTTGAGAAGTGACCGCATCCATGATGTCAATGGCGACCCCGATGGTGATGGGACGCTTTCTAAGTGTCTGAAGTAACTCGTGTTTTAGGATGATGAGGTTTCGCTCATTCTTGATGGTCTCGTAGGATGAGATGATGATTTTTCTCTCCAGGTCGTAGAGCCATCCCCCAAGACAAAGCATCGCTACCAGCAGGATGCCAATGGAAAAAACCCAAATCATTTTTTGCTTGAGTCGCCTAATGATCCTGAGATGATCGGACATCAAAATGACTGTATTATCCATGCTTTCCCCCCTCTCTGTGCTTGTCGTGTGGTTCGTCCAAAAAGGATGTCCCCACAACGCACCCCACGGCATCGATGGCCTTGACCGCATCCTTGATAGATAAATACTTTGTCGCCTTATTGTCATCAATAACAGTGACGTTCCCCCCAGAACATTCGATTAGAGTAACTCGCTTATGACCATTGATTGTTATAAGGTCCATCATTTCGGACATCAAAATCACTGTATTATCCATGCTCTTTTCCATCCTTGTGTTTTCCGTGTGGCCCATGCAAAAAGGATGTCCCCACAACGCTCCCCCCGGACTCAATGGCCTTGACCGCATCCTCGATGGATTCATACCTGATCTGCTTAATGCCATTATCTCGCTCGATAACGGTGACATCGCCCCCGAAAGATTCGATTAGGGTGACTCGCTTGTTACCATTCAGTATCCTAAAATCGTTCATTTTTGCTTGCCTTTCGTTTCGTGTCGTAGTATCCTATCGCTTTCCTAATTGGCTTTGCATTCCAAAGGGCAGTATCGCCGGTTTCGTCTTGCTTCCTCTGCTGATCCTGAACCCATACTTCGTAATCAAAATTGTCGCTTCGGCCACACTTCCCGCAAACATGGTCTTCCTTGATCCAGCCAGTTATACACCACTTGCAAGCCATTTTTGTTGTCCCCCTATATCTTTCGACTCGGAATCGATAAAGTCTCGGGAAAACCCCATTTCCTGGGCTCTGGGGGGGTAATTTGATCGTTCTGTCTACCCGTGAACCCCAAAATTGCCGGCAGCGATCAAAATGGAAGCTCTGAATCATCCCCTGGCTCCCTCGCTTCCCCTTCTTTTTGTTTGGACCCTCCCAGCATTTGTAACCGTTGCAGAACAATTTTGATTGTTTGTTTCGGGTTGCCTTCCTTATCCGTCCACTTCTCTGTCCGAAGAGATCCCTCGCAGTAGACTAGTGACCCCTTGGTGAGGTATTCCGACGCTATCTCTGCAAGACGGTTGAAGGCCACACAACTGAACCACTCAGTTCTGGTCTGCTTTTGGCCATCCTTGTCCTTGAATGTCTCCGATGCGGCCACGGAGAAGTTTGTAACCTGGCCCCCGGACGGAAGAAACCTAGATTCCGGGTCTTTTCCGAGGTGGCCGATGATCTGAACTTTATTTAATGAAGCCATTTAATCACCTCCATATCTTTTATCTTGAGGGTATTCTTTTTTTTCTGGGGATTTCCATCCATCCTGAGTAATAAACTTTGCTCCCTGTACGATTTTAAATTCAATCTCCATTCTCTCTGGGTTTATTTCTGATGCCCAAGTTTTCCCCTTAATGATCTTCAGTTTTCCCCGATCTAAAGTTAAATACAGCCGTGGTTTTTCAAGCCCGAGTCCCCCTCCTCGTCCATATTCTTTTTGGGGGTCCTTCTGGATGGCTACAAACAGAATTCCTTTATTTAATCTCTTATGATATTCCCGAAGCCGTTCTGCAATTAGATAAAATTTATCTGTAATCTCCAAAAAGTCTATAATATTTACTCCGTCCGGATTTAGTGCATTGGCAAAATCTTCTTCTTTTTTATAAAACCCTACCTTCCTCCATTGTTTAATTGGACCTTCAAATTTTTTCAATCTGGCCTTCAATTCTGGTCCATCCATTTCTGACGAAAAATAAAGAATTGGCCATTTATCCATATTCATCCGAGCAAAATTAAGAAGGAAACAACTTTTTCCTGCATTCGGCACACCGGCGATAACCAAGATATTCTTGGGCATAATAGAAATAAGTCGCTCGATCTCAAACGGGAATTGAAGGGGTAAAATCGAATCATCTGCATTTTCCCAGTCAATCAACTCAATATCAGTCTCAATTTTACGAAATGACCCTGACCGTTCCCCAAATCTTTCGATAACTCCTTGTTCACAAAGCCTTTTCAGGATAATTGAAACATTCTTCTTATCTTCTCTTGTAGACAGTTGTAGACTATGTTGACACTCTGTAGACAAAAAGTAGCCACTTTGTAGACAGACCCAATCTTTTACCTCGTCGGATAAATTTCTTTCTTTACGTTCGGCACGCTTCATAGCACTATCTATTTTTGCCTGTATCCACTTATTATCGTGTTCACCCCATGAAGCCATAACAGTATGTAATATTTGATAAATTTCGTCTTGTCTTGCCCCTCCCTTTACTAAGCAATTTGCGGTATGAAATAGATCCTCATCTCTTCTTCCCTCCCTAAACATGTAGACAGTTGTAGACACTTTTTGTTCACTGTCTACAGATTTGTCTACATCCCCTCTAGAAAGATCTTTCTTTAATTCTTTTATTATTCTAGTATGCAAAAGATCTTTCTTTAATTCTTTTATTATTGCTGCTATTGCATTAGGGAGGGGAGGAGGGTGAACTTCCGATAGGCTGAGACCTTCAATCCATTGCCATCCTTTTCCAGTACCGTTGACTGAGGGGGAGGCTACGATATAACCGCCTTCGGTTCTAACATCAATTCCTTCTGCAACCCTGGCACGGTTTATAAAACCTTCCTGATGTTTAAAAATAAAATGCTTTCCACCCTTTGGAGTTCTTTGGCAGGGAACAAGGAGGCTTTCAGGAATTGCATCGTTTACTCGCATAATCGCTGAGGCTGTGTCGGTGTCAACCACAAGAAGATTAGATATTGCTCCTGTGACAATGCCAATATTCATATTTGGCCACTTCTGAAACCATCCTTTAATCTCTTCCCTGGAAGCCCTCTGTTTCTGGTAGGGTTCCCATTTGATCAAAGGAACTTTTTTGTTATCTACTGGTATCACGGAAAAATTCATTTCCTGATACTTCATCGCCGCTTCAAGAATTGTCATTGATAGAGTTCTTTTTCTATAATTTTTCCCCCGGCGGAATATTGAGATAATGAATATTAAAAATTATTTTTCTCCACATCCGAGAAGAAAGTTGGTTTACTTGATAATTTTTGCGACCAGTCAAAAAACCTATTTCCTTAGTGGTCATTTTTCCAAGAGTTAAAAATAATTTACAGTAGACTCCAATAAAACTACGACCCGATCCTACTTGATTCCTTTTAGATCCGTCATTCCAGCAAGATACACAAAATAAGGCAGGGTTTTTAATCGTATCTTTTCCGTCTGGGTAGTTTTTTTGATAAAACCCTATCCTGTCTGCCACGCCTCCGCAGAAAAAGCACTTATATTCGGATAGACGAGATTGAGCCATTTCTGAATTCATAATTAGATCCCTAACATTTCAAGTAGAGAAAAAATTTCTTTATCGTATTCTTCTGGGGAAAGTTGAGCGTCAATTAATTTTTGCTTTTCCCTTCCGTAAACCTCGAATCCCCAGTTTGAGTTCCATCGGTGAGAGGTTCCGTTTTTCCTCAGCTTGAAATATTCAGTCCCGCAGACCTTGAACATAAATTTCACATCAGGGAGGTCCCGGGGGAGAAAAAGTTCTCCGATGAAGAATAGACCGGACAGCCTTGTTGCTAAATATTGAAAACCGTCTGAAAATTCCTTAGATTGCTGGCTCAAATAATTATTCATTGGAGGGTAGATGAGAATCAGGGGGAGGAAATGTCGAGAACCGTTAAGTTGAAAACGAGTGTGTCTGTATGATATTGCCTGATGGTAAACTTCAATGATTTGCTTTTTGTTTCCATCCTCCAATTTTTCGGTCTTAATTTCTACGCCAACAGGAATCTCAGGGAATGATAGTTTAAGAAGGTCTGCTTTTGGGGTTAAAATAGCATCGATTCTCTTTAGGTTTCCTCGCATGTGGTTTCCCCACACCTCTTCTTGAATTTCAAAATATGGGGAAAGATTCTCTCTGAGATATGCTACGGTGGTATTTTCAAATGATTGCCTGATTATCGGCATTTCGAGACTCCAAGAGATAAAGTTTTATGGCAAAAAAAGGGGCCAGAACTGGAACGCGTCGCTTTCGCGCTGGGTGAGCGTTGTCCTGACCCCGATTCTTGCCAAGTTTTTAAATTTGAGTTTTCACGTTCCATTATGCTCACCCGTGACTACTCCCCACGGCTAAAGCCGGGGGCTTCTAGGGATTGAGTACCCAAACTCGCTAGTCCGCGAGTTAATAAAAAAAATCGCAAACAAAAAGGCTCGCAGGGAAGGTCTGGCAAACCCGGGGAACCCTTTGAGCCTAATTGCTTGCGAATTATTTTAGTTGTCATTGCCAGTATCCTTTACAGGTTGACCCTGCATCCCAGTTAACCCTACACTATCACCAATATTCAGAAAAGTCAAGGGGTATTTCACGAATTTCTCACTTTTCTTTTTCATCAACCCTCTCCCCCTTGAAACCACCGTTCACGATATTCTGGTTTATAAACTTCCCGACCGAGTCAGCGCTCAACAATTTGGCGTGGGTCTGGGGTTCGACTCCAGGATACTGGTAGATGGCTCCTGATCGGAAAGCAATCTCTAGGATGTTGGTTTGTTCGTCGTACCCGACAGAGGCAACGTTTGATGATTTGACTGGTATCCTTTCCATGTTTCACTCCTCGCAATTGATTGCGATTTACTCCTGAATTTTTAGTTTTAGGCTTGGTACAAGGGCGGTGAACCCTATATTGAGAAATTTTTTATTTGAGGAAATGCCCTCAACGAGCGGCAGCCCAGAGTCCAGCGCTTCCCCTATGTCGATGAGCACGATGTCGTTAAGGTCTTCGACGAGCAGTTGTTTTATGAGTTCTCGGACTGTCATGATTTTTCCCCTTCCTTGGTTTTCTTAAACCCCGCCAGCCTTTCGTTCACCATTTTTGATACGTCTGGCATAATAGTGTCTGGGATGTTGTTCTTTTCGGTAGTGAACCATCTGTTGAGGTTGATAGCGTTAGACCAGATTTCTATTTGTTTTTTGTAATCATTGATTGACATAGGCATTCTGGTGACGTTTTGCCGCTCTGGATTTCTGACGCCTACATCGATCTCCGGGGTATGCGGCAACAGATCGTCGGCTTTTTCATAATTCACGGGGACGGCATTCTTATCAACGGCCTCTTTTATCTCTGGGCCCATGTTATCGAATACTGTTGACTGAACGGCCTGAGGTGGTTCCGGGGTTTCTTGTGCCGTAAGAGATACGATCTCCGGGCCATAGGGCGTTGTGTGAAAAACGATGGTCACGGGTTTGCCTGCGGTTTTGGCCTCCGAGGCGACCTTGGCAATTGTGGAGCTAAACGTAGAGTATCTCTGGTTCTGGACATGCACAGAATATTTCGTAAATTTGGTCTTATCTTTTTTTGTCCCTTGGGATTGGGTCACGTTTGTGACGATATCAGTGATGGTTTCGGTGGGGGGACGATTCTGAGTGCCTTCGGATTTCTGTTTTTCCGTGTCCTTTCCGGTGGCGGCGTTCCCATCATCGTCTGCGGTTGCAATACCGATGATGGCGGCCAGGGAGTATCTGCGACCGTAAGAAATTGCCGACCCCATTGATTGAGGGTCATCGGATGGTGTCCATCCCTCGTTTTTTATCTGTTTCATCGGATTGATCGGATATATGCTCGAATACCATTCTCCGCTGGAATGTGTCAGGACGGTTTCGAGTATCAACTTACCCTCTATAACCTTCGTGACTTGGATGATTGCGAGCCCGTTTGTGGATAGGGGTTCCCTGGCCGCATCCCATACCGATGCGAGGGAAGCGTAAGTCATGTGGAAGTAGGGGTTTTCGGAATCCTTTATGGCTCCCCTAATTCCCCCTTGCGCTTTAGATAGGGCCTCAGCCAATTTTACGATTGATTCAGATCTATTTTCCATCGTTTTTTCTCCTTTTCGGGTTAATCTGCCCCGATAATTAGGTTTCTCTCCTCCCATTGCGCATACGACCACCGTGGGATGTTAGCGGTGACAATCTTGTTTGGATATCCCGGCCAGAGATCCTCTTGGATGCAGGCCCGCCAAATGTGTATCCCGTTTTCTACCTTCTGCAACCCTGTAATTTCTGCCATGTTGGGAAGGATGACGAACGAACATAGATGGGGCGGATCGACCTCGACCAGCACAAACACAAACACAGGGGTTTTGCCTCCTGTGACAGCGGTTACACCACGTTGATACAGGACGCTCTGTATGTCGTATCCCATATTGACGATGGTTTTGCCAATGTCGATAGGGTTTGCGGTCTGATTCGTGGTTTTTATGTCGAGAATTAAGGTGCGGTCTTTTGATATCCAGTCTGGCCGGGCCTTAATCCAAACTCCATCCTCTTCCCAAACATACGTCAGTTCTGCGTCTCCCTCTGTGCGAAGATTTTTGATGCCAAGCTCTCCACACTCAAGAATTCTCCGATCAACAACATCGGCTATCGTTTTTGCCTGGCCATACTGTGCCGTCAGTAAAGGGCTCTTCCCTTCCTTCCATGCTTGATCTCTGACCTCCTTGGCGGCTTTGGTTCGCCAGTCATCGGCGTCCACAATTACAATATTGTCTAGCCCCTCCAGTATCAGGGAATGGACAGCGGACCCTATGTCGAATTTCCCCCCACCGTTGTCAGGTGTGTATAGGGGGTTGAGTCTAGGGTGATTGAACCAGGCTCTCGCCGGTGACGAAAAGACCAGATCCTTGATTATCGATCTCGATAGGCAGGGTTTCTCACATACCTGGTCGGCGTGGTAGTCCTGTGACGAGATGGTGTACGATCCTGGCTTAGTGATTAATGTCATGGTGTCCTCCTTTTCTTATTTGTGATCTTCCCAGTATTGCATCAGAGCAATAACTCCGAGCAAAAAGATGAGAAACAATAGAGAGTTAGTTGTCTCCATGAACCGTTCCCTCCTCAATCTTATGTGGAAAAAACCCGGGTTGACTCTTTTTCCTCGCAATGATGCTCGGTATACCAACCTCCTTTGTCTCCAGTTACAACCTTCTCGATGAATTCGACCTCGTGCCCACAATGCGGGCAGTGTTGGGTCTCAGACCCACTGTCCGGGTTGTGACCATCCTTGGATATCCTCATCACTATTTGGTTCATTTTCCCCTCCTTCTCCGGCTTCCCGGGTTGTGACGGGGTGCCCCGCCTGCCGGTCTATCGCTCTCCCCGGCGTGCGGACTGGTTATCGGGTTTCCAGTCAACTCTTTCATTCTATCCTAAATAAAAAAAGGGGACGCTAACCATTATGACGAATGGAAAACGTCCCCTATCTCAGTGCCATTGATGGGATGCCTCAATAACTAGCATCCCTTAAGGCGGAAGGTGGGGCTAAACCTCCACGAAGTGCGGCTCCCTGCAATGATAGCAGGTCGCCTTTTCGACTGCGGCGTAAACCCATTCAGGGGATACGCCTCCCCCGTCACAAATGGACGACCATTCTTGGCCGTCCAAAGCCCCTCCCTGGCAGAAGGGAGACTCTGCCAGGATAGACCATTCTCCCTGACCAAACTCGGCCAGGGTTTGAAGTTGGGCGATCCATTGATTTGGTTCGCCCTCGTCGAGCCAAAACAACGGCTCGTTTGGCTGCTCGTCCAGGCAGCCATTCTTCCACCATGCCTGATGAGTGCCATTGGCACCCTTCAGAACTAACTGGTAATGATCCCAACGGTTGGAACCATACTTAGGAGCCAGGTCAAAAACCTGGCTTTCAGACATCCCAGGAGCCAGTAAGCCTGACTCCACTGGGAGAACCTTAATAGGTCTCCCTTTTTCAAACTCAAGCCGAGTCACTCTCCAGACCCGGATAGTGAAATCCCTCCGGTGATGGGATGCCCCTATAACCATCATCCCTTCCTCGGCCCTAAAAAGGGCATGTTCGCTGTTGCTGAGCGAACCCGCCCTTCTCACATATATCGGGGTCAACTTCTCCCCGTTTGGCCCCGCTACAATTTGAGCGGAGCCGGTGTTTGTCGATCCCCCGCCACTCTCCCAGATGGCGGGCAATCCTTTCTTAGTCACGTCGAGTCTCAATTCTTTTTCCATCAAGTTTTCCTTCCAGCCGTTTATTTTTCCCTATATCGCCAAGGATCGGGCGGCTAACCCCTGCGGACCAGTTATCGGGTTTCTGGTCAACCCTCATTATTAAACAGTTTCTTAAACTTTCTTGGATTGTTAATTTGATTATAAACAGTCTAAACTCATTTGTCAAGTAAAATCGTAAAAAAAATAAAAATAAATTTTAACGGTAAATAAAAATTTAGTTTGACAAGTTTTGTTTTACGTGTTAATCTATTTTTATGAATCCGCTAACCGTCCAATATCGGTTGCGACTCAAGGGATATACCTTTTCTCGGATAGCACGAGAGACCCAGGTATCCAAACAGGTTGTTTGGGAAGCCATCAACAACGACAGGCGAAAAGGGTTGAGCGCTAAGGTATGGAAGAAGATATCACAAATTATATAAGGGAGGTTTATGACAGAAGAAAAAAACTCATTAGTAATTTTTACTAAAGCAGCTCAAATGTTGGTTGAAGCTGATACTTTACAGAAAGCAAAGGAACTAAAAAATCTCGCATTAACAGCGGCAGACTGGGCAAAACGAAAAGGGATGGGGGAAGATGCAATTCAACATTGTCGATCCTATGCCTTAGAAGCAGAACGAAAGATGGGTGAAATGTTGAGTCAGACGGAAAGGGCTGATGGTGGTGATGCGATGCGTGCTCGGTTACATGGTGTTACCGAGCAACCCCCCACCCTATCCGACCTTGGCCTTACAAAGAGAGAGAGCGCAGAGGCACAGATGCTGGCAAGTATTCCGAGAGAGATGAGGAAGAAGATTAAGCAATTGATTGCAGGAAAAGGCGCATGATAGAAATTGCGACGAGTATGGGTTTTTCCGACGGTTTACGGATTGCGGCATCGGTTCCGATTTCCGTCAATTGTAGGTTTTTAACGAATTCACTTATCGAGTCTTGTGAATACCCAAGGGAACGTAATGATTTGCAATGATAAAATATCAAATACGAAGCACTGTGTTTGCGGGCTTTTTACATTCTAAGGAGACGGTATGGAATCAAAAAGCATAGCATTATTGAACGGGGCGACAAAAATGTTGGCCGAAGTCCAAACGATAGACGACGCCAAGGACCTCATGGACATGGCAGCGGCAGCGAAACATTATGCTCAAAAGCATGGACTTGGAAAAGAAGCCGTAACTTTTGCGAAATCAATCGAAATATCGGCTGAAATAAAGCTCGGAGAAATATTGATTCAAAACAAAAACGATGCAAGAAAAATCAATGCCAAAAAAATCATAAGAGAGTCTGACGGATGCGTTATTTGCGGAAATACATTTAAGCCTATTTTGGTAGTCCACCATAAAAAACTCATATGCGTAGGCGGGGAAAGCGACGGAAATAACCTTATTGTTCTTTGCCCAAATTGCCATGCTATAGCACATAGAATTATTGAAGCAAGAGAGTCTGGAGATAATGCCAGAATGGGCAGACTTGCTTTGTATTTTATTAAAAGCAATGGCGGAAACATAGATAAATATATGGAGATATTTATATGGATTACAGAAGAGGCGACATGACAGGAGAAAATTCATTAGTAATATTTACGCAAGCATCTAAGATGCTTGCCGAGGCTGACACTATCCAAAAAGCACATGAGCTAAAAAATCTTGCTTTGACTGCGGCTGAATGGGCTAAACGAAAAGGCATGGGTGAAGAAGCTATTCGGTATTGCCGCTCTTATGCGATAGAAGCAGAGCGCAAAATGGGCGAAATGCTGAAACAGACAGAACGGGAGAAACCTGGGCCAGAAAAGCAAGATCGGTTACCAGGTGTAACCGAACCACCCACGCTTGCCGAGCTTGGTATCACGAAGCGTGAAAGTTCAGAGGCCCAGCTTATTGCCGACCTGGATGATGATGATTTTATGGCCGTCAAATCCGGTAAGACAAGCAAGAAGACAGCGAAGAAAAAGCATAAGCAAAAAGAGAAGGAAAGCGAGAAGGCGAAAGAGGTAAGAACGGCAGAAATAAAACCAGAACTTTATCAAGCCGATGCGTTTTCATTTGATCCCGGGGAGGTGGATTTATTATTGACTGATCCGCCTTACTCAACAGACGTTGAAAATATCAAAGACTTTGCTCCAAAGGTTATCGAACTTCTTGGGTATGTCAAGCCGACAGGACGGGCATATATCTTCATTGGTTCATATCCTGAAGAACTGACGGCATACCTCAATGCTCCAAGTCCCAACCACATGAAGTTAAGCCAGGTACTGGTATGGACATATCGTAACACGTTGGGGCCGTCTCCAAAGCAACTCTATAAAAACAACTGGCAAGCGATTCTGTATTATATCGGGATTGATGCTCCTCCGTTGGACTGCCCGGTATTGAATGAATTATTCAGCGTCCAAGACATAAATGCACCAGATGGCCGTTTAGGGGATCGCTATCACTCATGGCAGAAGCCTCTTGAAATAGCTGATAGGTTTATCCGACACTCAACAAAGGTTGGTGATATTGTATATGATCCATTTGCTTGCACGGGGACTTTTCTAATAAGCGCTGCAAAGTTAGGTCGGCGTGGTATAGGGTGCGAAATAAGTGAGGATGTTCTGGCAATAGCAAAGAGCCGGGGAATAGAATGGAAAATAACGTAAAGCAAGATATGACGGATAGTGCAACGGCTCTTGAACTTCTCATTTGGCCGTCTGTGTTGCCGTGGGTTGGAGGTGGGGAACTTCTTCAAATGGAGAGTGTCAACGACAGTAAATTCGCATCAATTCTTGACATGAAGGCTGGTATAGATGGTTGGCAGATTCATAACGATGGTATGAGGGGTATAGCTTCACGGATACAACGGGGGGACAAAGCGTGGAATACGTTTACCATCAGGATGTCACGAGATTCCGGGGTGGCGACCGAGTATGAAAAAAGAACGGTTGCGATTGAGACGGGGAAATATATCTATCCTTATTTGACAATACAAGCGTATGTTAAGACGTGGCAAGGGCCGGTTTTGTCTGTTGGTATGGCAAAGACTGCTGATATTATGGAGTTTATAAAAAGAGGGCTAAACACAACAAAGAGAACGACAAACGCAGTTTTTGCCGTGTGCCCGTGGGAAATAATGGTTAAGAATAAATTTCCAGTAAAGGTTAAAATTAACTAAGGAGGTATGGTATAAGCCAACAACAGGAACCAAACAAGGAGGTGCAAGGATGGTAGGCGATAGCACAATTCAATATCTCAATTTTCATCTGAAAGAATACCGTGGAATCACACAGTTGATTCGGGCCACAAAACAGAGATTACAATCTCTACCCGGCGAGGACAGACCGGAGGAGTTTGACGCCCTGCTCAAGGGCCGGCAGGCGGTCGGCGAGAGGGAGATTGGACTGGAGATGATCAAGGCCCGATGTGTCAGGGAGATCGAACACGAGTTGTCGGCCTGGGATATCTGGGGGCACTGGGCGAAGAAAATTCCGGGGATAGGTCCATGGATTGCTGGGGAGTTGATAATTTTGTTTAAATACCGCTTTATCGCTACTTGCAAAGCCTGTGGGGGGGACCTGGAAAAGAAGGAAAAGACGTTGGTTTGTGTGTTATGTGGAAAAAAGGCCAAGAAGGACGGGGCATTGATATACCGGATCGAGGAGAAAGACTTCCCCACTATCTCAAAATGGTGGGCATACATGGGTAGACATACGGTTGATGGCGTGATGCCGAAGTTGAGGGAGAGCGTCAAGTCGTCCTGGTCAACCAATGGTAGGACGGTGGGATGGCATATCGGGGAGGAATTTAATCGTCAATCGGGAGACAATCCGTATAAGCTGCTGTTGCTGTTGCGGAAAGAGAAACATGCCAAGAACCATCCAGAATGGTCGATCGGCCATATCCACAGTGCGGCCAAAAATGAGGTTGCGAAGATCTTCCTTGCGCATTGGTGGACAGTAGCCAGGACGTTGGACGGAAAGTCAGTGTCGGAGCCCTACGCCGGTGCATTAATGGGCCACACAGGGATCATAAACCCATATTATTGGGAAGAGGAGAGCGAAACCTTAATTGAAACCCATCATCAATTTGCGAGCGAGAATTTGATTGAAACCCATGATCAAGATGCGAGCGAGAAAGGATATGAAATCCAAACAAGGACTGCGAGCGATAACGCCGTAATCAGCGGGCGGCGTTTCGGCGCTCCGCTGGATGAGTAGGTTAGAAAGGAATATTCAATGAGCGAACGACTAATATTGGTATTATACCCAATTTGGATCGGGATAATATTAAACATGATATTTGCAATAATTAATGTTTCGTTAATAGGCCATTATGGGAAAATAGCGAGTGGATACATGAAATACTTTCCCTGGTTCTTTGGTACAACGTGGATAATGTTAATTGGGTTAGCTGTTTTTAATTATTTCTAACGCCCACCCTCACGGTCGCGCTCCTGCGCGTACCGTGCAGGGTGTTGTTGGCAGTCTGGATTCCGAGACATGACGCCATACTTCCAGGATGACGCGGTGACGATCTACCACGGGGACTTACGCAAGCCCGGAGCGGTTCAACGCTTTGACTTCCGCATAGATGGATTCGCGTTGCGCTACAACGGCGGGGTTAGTCTTTGTGCCGCGAACGCCAACACGCACAGCGCGACGTTGGGCAGTTGGCAACTCCTTAGACTCCCTGAGTTCACAAATCAGTTCGGCCTGCCTTCGCTTCAACCGCAGGTGAGGAAGCAGCGTCTTGGACGCCGACGCCGCGTTTCTGTTGCTGGCAACCCAGTAGAAAAACGGCTTCCACTTGGGATCTCGCTGCCGTTGGCGGACTGTTCCGCCAAAGGTGTCGCGCAGCATGTTCGGAACAACGTCGGACACCTGCCCGAGCCCGATGAACTCCGAATAGGTAGTAGACCCGCGAATGGTATGCGACCGGATCGAAAAGAACCCGTCGGCATCCATCGCGCCAGCAAGGTAAGCGAGCGTTTCTTTATTCATGCCAGCAACATACCATAGGGGGTGTAGATGGTCAAGCCTTATTATCAGGATGATGCCGTAACTATTTTTTGCGGCGACTGCCGTGAGATTGTGCCAACGCTACCGAAACACGACCTGCTTGTTTCTGACCCTCCGTATTTTGTCCCCGCTGTTGCCTATGTCGGGGCAAGGGGCGAGAAACTTCCGGCGCGAACACTTGGCGACCTGTCAATCATGCAGGGCTATTTCGATGTGCTGTTGCCAATGATTGCGCCGTCTGCTGGAGGGTCCGCATATCTGTTTTGCGATGCAAAGTCTTATCCCGTGTTCTTTCGGGCGATGTTTCCGCACTTCCGCCATTTGCGGCTGTTGGTTTGGGACAAGGTTGTTTCCTACAACGGCTACACATGGAGACACCAGCACGAACTGATTGCATGGGGAGAGGGCGACGGCGCAAAGCGGATTCCGACAGGGGACGGGGATGTTTTGCGGGAACGCGGCGTGGTTCAAGAGGGCCGCGTCCATCCTGCGGAAAAGCCCGTGTCTTTGCTTGGGCGGTTGATCGGGAAGCACGACGAGGCCGCGCTGATTCTTGACCCGTTTATGGGAAGCGGGACAACGCTTCGGGCCGCGAAGGATTTGGGGCGGAAGGCCATCGGCATTGAAATCGAGGAAAAGTATTGCGAGATTGCGGCCAGACGCATGGGGCAGGGCGTGCTGGATTTTGGTACTGCAAGCAAAGGAACTAAAAAATCTCGCATTAACAGCGGCAGACTGGGCAAAACGAAAAGGGATGGGGGAAGATGCAATTCAACATTGTCGATCCTACAACGTTGGAGTTAAGCGGTGAGCGAAGCGAATCCGATTGAACGACTTGTTATGCCCGTGGCGGTTTCGGTAGTGCGGCCCTTCATTGAGGAGCACCACTACAGCAAGAGCATCAACGGCTGCAAGGTGAGCATGGCGTTAGCGCTTTACGAAGCAGGAGAGATGGTCGGGGCGGTGCTGTTCGGGCCACTATCAACAACGGCGTGGAAACGCTAAGGAGGGAGAGGGGATGAAGAAAAAGGGGGAAAAACCAGAATATGACAAGCTGAATATCGAGGAGATTGAACGGAAGATCGCTGAATTCCGTGCACTGTCTTACCAGATGCAGGCCAAAATGTATGAGTGCCTGGAATACTTGAGGACAACGCACAGGTATATGGAAAACCCCATGTATGCGAGGTCAACGTTTTGGGAATACCTGGAGGACAGGTGGATGATGCGAAAACGAGCGTATTACGACCACACAAGGATATTTGCAAAGTATCCGCTCTATGCGGACAAGTACGGCCCAGGGCTCGTTGGGCGGATGGATAGAGAGTGTGGCCCCATGAGGGTTGAGAAGGTCATGGCCGCAATCCACCAAGAGGAAAGCGAGAGGAAAAGTCCAATTACCAGGACGCAAATTGGGGAGATCATCGAGAAATATCGGAAAACGGATGGGGATCGAGTCGAACGAGTGAGCACAGATTGGCGGGCGATGTATGAACACGAACGGATTGCTCACGAGGAAACCAAGGATGCGCTGCGGTTTATCCAAAAACAACTGAGGGAGGCCAACGAACAAATTGCAAAGCTGAAGGCGGCGGTTGTGACCAAAAAATACGAAAGACCGAGAACGACGAGGCCATTTGAGACCCATGAAAATCGTGTGAGCGATCCAAGATGTGTGTGTGAAACCCAGTAAAGGAATTTTGAAATGAAATAATTTGTCCCCTTTTTGTGCCTCCAGACTCTTCCTATATAAAGGGAGGTACAGAAAAATGGAAATGCATGACCGGATATTCGGTTTTTCGACTGATTTGAAGAAATTGGTGAGGAAGGATGAGGGAAGATTAAAAAAAGGGAAAATCACACAAGCGGAATTTGAGGCAATGTGCCGTATCCACTATACCATTCTTTGGGACGAATACTACAATGATTCTCAGATACTTAATAGGAGACTGCGAGCCAAGATGAATTTGAAACCCGGTAAAAGACTGCGAGCGATGAAAGATATGAAACCTAGATTGCAAGTGCGAGCGAATCAATCTTTAAAACCCAAAACAGGACTGCTGAGCGACCATTCCACTGAAATCCAAAATCCGAATGCGAGCGATTTGTCGATTGAAACCCAAGTTGGATATGCGAGCGAAGTGACGGATGAAACCCAGAATCGGAATGCGAGCGGTAAGTGAATTGAAACCCAGTTTGAGATTACGAGCGATGAAAGATCTGGAACCCATGACCGGAATGCGAGCGACTCGAAGTTTGAAACCCAAATTGGAAATGCGAGCGAAGGGTGGACTGAAACCCAAATTGAAACTGCGAGCGACATGGTCACTGAAACCCAAGATAGGAGTGCGAGCGATAGCGGGAGTGAAACCCACTAAACCCAACAACAATTATCCAGGGGGGAAATGACAGGGAAGAAGCGTAAACTCACAGGAAAACAGCAGTTCTTTGTGGCAGAGTATCAGAAAGATTGGAATGCGACAAGGGCGGCGCTGTCGGCGGGATACACCAAGAAAAATCCGTCGGAGATGGGATACCTTCTCCTTCAGATACCTTTAGTGAAAGAGGCCATCCAGAGGGGAATACATGAACGGTTGCGCAGGGTTGGGGTTCATTCGGAGCGCATTTTAACTGAGATTGCCAGGGTTGGGTTCTCTGATACCCGGTTGCTATTCCGGGAGGACGGCAGCCTCAAACCTCCCTCCGAATGGGACGACGCCACAGCAGCATCGGTGTCAGGGATGGACGTATCGGAAATCAAAGGGAAGGGCCGAGAACAGGTTGGGGAGATGAAGCGGGTCAAGATGTATGATAAAGTGAAGGCTTTGGAACTCCTCTCCAAACATCTTGGCATCATCGGCGATAAGTCCCACGACGACAAGGACGATGACATCGAGCGTGTCTTGACAACCCTGGAACTCTCGGCGAAGCTGGTATACCTGGTGAAGCTGGCAGCAGAGAGAAAGCAGATCGAGATGAAAAATGTAGTGGACGTCGAATGATATAGCGAGGAGGTCATCTATAGTGAAAACATTCACTTCTTTTCTATTTGTAATCTTCCTTTTTGTGTCAAGCCTGGAGCTTGGGAGGCAGATCGATAGCCCCTCACTACCGATCCCAATAATTATAATGGGAGCCCTTGGGTTGTCATTTTATATCCTGATCCTTGCTTTATTACTTGTTGGTACAAGACTTGCACGGCGAGGCAGCAAGAAGGGAAAGAGGTGGCTCCAATTTTGGGGTAAGGGATAGATGGCAGATTCACAATCCAAACAGATTCTCGAACTCTCCCGTATCCTGGAGACCCTAAATCCTACCGAGTTACGGGAGTTGCAAGACGAGGTTTTGAAGTCGTTGGACCATCCAATATGGACACCGTTGCCGGGTCCGCAAATGGATGCGATGAGGAGCGAGGCGGACATTGTGTTCTTCGGGGGGAGCGCTGGCGGTTCCAAGATGCTAGCTCTCGATACTCAGGTTCCCACCCCAGAAGGCTGGACAACCATAGGAGAAATTCAGGACGGAGATGTTATTTTCTCTGAACTTGGGAAACCGATTCAGGTTTTAAAGACCCATCCAATAGACCCTTCTCCGGTGAGTTATCGACTCAAATTTGACGATGGTACAGAGATAGATGCCTGTGCGGATCATAGATGGGTGACGTGGACGAAGTCAGATAGACGATATTATCGTGAAAGATTGAAACAGCGTGATACATTTCCGAACAATTGGGGTTTGTTCAAAACCGAATCCGGGAGAATACTTGGAAAGATAAAAACTACCCTTGAAATTTATAAATCAAAACATCTTCGTCATTGTATTCCTTGCGCAAAGCCTCTTGTTTTTAAAGAAGTTAAGCTTCCGATACATCCGTATGTTTTAGGTTATTTATTAGGTGATGGGGATACAATAGGTGAAGGAAGAGTGGCCTGCAATCCTAATGAGAGAGATGAAATAATTACCATTTTCCAAAAATATGGCTATCCTTGCACACTACCTTCAGACAATGGACATTTTTTTGTAAAAGGGATAGGTAAGGTGTGGAGAAAATATGGTCTTTATCTTGGTAAATATATTCCTAAAGAATATCTTAGGGCTTCTATAGAACAAAGAAGATTATTATTGGCCGGTTTATTTGACAGTGACGGAAGCTGTGTAGAAAGAAAATGCAGTTTTACTAATACAAATTATAAACTATGTGAGTCTGTTCTTGAATTGTTGGTCAGTTTAGGAATGAGAGCAAGGATTCAGAGAGGTAACCGAAGGGGAAAATCTAAGTCAAGGAATGAGGCAGATTCATGGCAGGTATGTACGAGTTCTCCTATTTTTGATATATTCGCCACTCCAAGAAATCTTAATAAATTGAGAAAGATAAATCTATCTCACAAAGGGATTAATAGAGCTCGATATATTGTTGACTGCCAACCGATTGAACCTATCCCTATGAGATGTTTGACTGTTGATAATCCAACAGGACTTTATCTTGCCAGTCGTTCAATGGTTCCGACACATAATACGGACCTGCTCCTTGGCCTTGCTTTGACGCAACAAAAACGCTCTATAATTTATAGACGAGAGGCAACCCAGACAGTTGCCCTGGTTGATCGGTTATCGGAAATTCTTGGCACGAGGGATGGGTGGAATGGCCAACAACTCATTTGGAGGATGCCTAATAGACAGATTGAATTTGGGTCCTGTGCTAATCCGGGAGATGAACAAAAGTGGGCCGGGAGACCACATGATTTTATTGGGTATGATGAACTTACCCAACTGACCGAATTCCAATTTAGATTTCTACAAACATGGAATCGTACTACCGATCCCCACCAACGTTGCCGTGTTGTCTGTACCAGCAACCCCCCCACAGACGAGGATGGCCGATGGGTAATTTCTTATTGGGGTCCATGGCTTGATCCCAAACATCCCCATCCTGCAAAGCCTGGAGAACTTCGATGGTACACAACCATCGATGGCAAGGATGTCGAAGTACCAAGTGGTGATCCCATCCGGGTCAATGGTGTTCTCGTAAAACCTCTATCGAGGACATTCATTCCCTCAAGAGTCCAGGACAACCCCTTTCTGATGGGCACCAACTACGAGGCAATCCTTCAGGCCCTTCCAGAACCCCTGCGATCCCAGATGCTCGAAGGCAATTTTCAGGCAGGTATCAAGGACAGCGAGTGGCAGGTTATCCCTACGTCATGGGTCGAGGAGGCCCAGGATCGCTGGTCGGAGGACGGCAAAAAGGGAATGATGGATTCGATGGGGGTGGACGTGGCTCGTGGAGGGATTGACCGAACCGTAATTTCTACCCGTTTCGGCCCTTGGTATGCCCCGTTGATTTGCTACCCAGGCAGGGAGACACCAGACGGGGGGACGGCAGCAGGGTTGGTGATTGCTGCTCTTAGAGACGCTGCCCCAATCCATGTCGATATTATCGGGGTTGGCGGGTCACTTTATGATCACCTACGATCCAACAAGATCCATGTGATTGCTGTCAATGGGTCAAGCGCTCCGCCGGAAGGAAGCACAGATCGAGCAACCCAGAAGATGCGGTTTAGGAACATGAGGTCATACATCTGGTGGCGTTTCAGGGAAAGCCTGGACCCCAAGACCGGTAACAAGGTCGCCCTACCGCCAGACCCGGAGCTCAAGGCCGATCTGTGTGCTCCATTATGGATGTTGACGCCCAGTGGGATTCAGATCGAATCCAAGGAGGATAAGTTTGGTGACGCAGGCGTGAAAATTGCAGGATTAAAAAGAAGGTTAGGTAGGTCGCCGGACAAGGGTGAGGCGGTAGTCTACTGTTCAATGGCTACCATCCGGCTGGTGAGGCTGGATGAGATGCCTCCTGCCCAAAGGTTAGCACATTCATACGCCGTCAATATCGATCCAAATCAGAGATACAAGGGGAATATTAGATGAAGGAACAACGGATGACGTTTGAGGAATTTAAGGCTCTGCTGCACAGTATGCAGATGCAGGAGGTCGATATCAGTGAGTCCAAGGGGAGAGAGTATGGCCTTGGATACCGGACATCCAATTTTCGCAGGCTTGGAGAAGAGGTCAAGATCACGTGTCCGCATTGTGGTCACGAGCATGGTATCGGGCCATTCGTAGTTTTGTGGGTGTTTATGAAAAAACATTTGGATGCGATCCTGAGTTACGTCAATGGTCGCCGGGAAGGATTGTCCGAAAGTATCGATAGCAGGGTCCTGGATGTGCGCCTCTACGCAATGCTGTTCGAGGCCCTGGTGGAGGAGGAGAGGAACAATGTCAAATTGGAAAGCGGTATTCCGAAACAAAAAGAGACGTCCGCAGGATGAGGGTTTTGCGTGTTGTGGTGGGTGCGATGCCAAGGTCTATGGGGACGGGATTCATAAGGTAGGCCCCAAGAACGGGATATGCACCTGTCCCTCCTGCGTATCCAAGACCGTCTCTCATGCCTACAGAGAGAATTACCGGGAGATTTTTGGACATGATTGAGGTTGAGTAATTGTTGAGAACGGATAGGTGCCACAACACCGAAAAGCCAGAATCCCCTCTTCCTGGCCTGCCGTTCTTTTATTACTTTAAAAAAAAGGACAAAAGAACGATAAAGAGGTTTTCTCAGGACCCCTCATTTGAAAAGAATTAAGTCTGTGGTTGTGAGTGAGACAGTGGTTTACTTGGGGCTGCTTTTTTTCGAGAGCCACCTCGCAGGACGTTTCTAATGTCCCTCGATTCCCCTCATATCTTTGTCAACCGCCACAACGGTTCTAAGGAGTAGTCTTTCCCCAGGCATCGCTGCTTTTTTCTGGTTCGGGGGATCGTCAATTCAATCGCCCATACTCCCATAGTCTCACCTCTTTTGGGATACCCTTGTCTTTGATTATCTCTTATTTTACGTAAGAGTGGTTCAGATCAAACAGGTTAAGACTGAACCGTTTAGACAAAAAAATCCCCAAAGGATTTCTCCCCTGGGGATTGAAAGAAAAGGGACAATAAGTAAATATAGGAGCGGCAGGGTGATAAGTCCTGCACTTGAAACGCTAGAATAGCTAACTTTGGTTGGGTTATCAGCCCTCATATAATTACTCCTATAATTAACTAATACAATATATTTTAAACTTTGTCAAGTCTTTTTTCACGGACGTCTAAAAAAAACCCTTGACAAATTTCTAGAACTGTGATATGGATAATTCGTGCAATCAAGCTCTCAAGAGGGAGATGTCATTGACCTGCTAAAACATCTAACCAGGCAGGACGTCATTGACCTGCTGAAACATTTAGAGGGATTTAAGAGGAAGCTAAGGAAGCTTCTTGATCGAGATAGCGCAGGTAAGTAAAGCGCACCCCTAACTCTCTAAAGGTATGCGGGATACGAAGGGACGATGGATTAAAATCTGTCGTCCCTTTTTTTATTGGCATGAAGGAGAAATAGCAAATTGGCCGAAGATTGGGATTCTCAAGAGATTGGCGAAAGGACTGAAGCTGCCGAGGCGATCGGAACCGAAGACCCTGGCTTATTCGTTGACTTTGCCCACGATGCGATTTCAGCCTCGGAGCAGGCCAACAGAGACGTTCGATACCTCTGGGATCGCTGTCTGGATGCTTACAAGGGAAAAATCGACTACTCGGAGAAGGATGGTTGGCAGGCCAAAATGACCACCGGGGACATGAACTCTACGGTCAAACAGGGCGTGGCCATCATCAGGAAGGCTCTCCGTCAACCTGACTGGTATAGCATCGAAGGTCAGGGCGAAGAAGACAAGAAGTGGGCCAACTTTTTTCGAGAGTCATTTGATTTCTGGCTTAACCCTCAACATGCGTCGTTCAATCTTCGTTTCTCGGATGCCTGCGAGTTAGGCTTTGCGATAGGGCAATCCCATGAGATGATACCCATGTGGGTGCCGGGGAAAGGGTTGATATTCAACTTAGTGCCACCCTGGCAGATCTACAGAGACCCCGATGCAATCCCAAGAGACCCGTGGTCAGGCGATTACTGGATTCATGTCGAGTGGCTTGACCTGTGGAAGGTCAAGGAACTTGGCAATGGTAATAGTCGCTACGTTCGGTTAGATGAGGTGACGGCGAACGAAGGCGCATGGGGACAGGAGACGATTGAGAAAAAATCGAGGAGAAAGGGCCAGTATTACCAGCGTAGTTCGTTCAGACATGCTTGCAAGGTCATCGAACACTGGGGGGTGGTCTTAGATAAACGTGGAGACCTCCTGTTGGATAATGCCAGGTTTACGATTGCCGGGGACGTTTTGATCCGTAACCCTGAGCCAAACCCCTTTGTTAATTTGAAGTGGCCAGGAGTGGCGTTTTCTCCTCTGCCAGACCTTTTTTCATTTGAGGGGCATGGCGTCATCGAAACCTCCTTGTTGCTCTGGTTGAATACGTGCAACTTGATGAGCCTACACCTGGACGACCTTTCCTGGCGAGTGAACAAGCTTCGAGAGATCGATAGGATGGACTTGGAAGACCCGACAGACGTTGCCATGTGGCCCGGAAAGACAGTGTTTAGGTCGAGGGATGCCAAGTCCCCTCCTGGTCAACCGATTGTAAAGGAAATCTATACCAACCCAACTACCAACGAGACCCTCGCTACACTCCAACATTGGGATCAACGCCGAGAGAATTCAAGCTTCGTAAATCAGTTTGTTGCAGGCCAGAGAGGCACTAGAACCCAGATCACCAAGGGCGAGGTGGAAATTAAGACCAGCCAGTCCATGACTATATTTGATTCGATAGGAGAAGACGTTGAGGACGGGGCGGTTAACATCATGAGGGCTGCCCTTGAGGTGCTAATCCTGAACTGGTCGGAGTTGTCAGACCCCACCGTTAGCAGGGTTATGCAAAACAACCCCGTTGCCCAAGAATTTGCCGAGATGCCGCCGGAAGCAAGAAGAGAACTTCTGCGTGCCAACTGCGATATCAAGATTATGGGCATATCAGCACAAATCAAAAACAGCGAGCTTATTCCGAGATATCAGGCGTTGATGAAGCAAGCGGAAAGCATGATGTTCAGTAAATATTTCCGGCCCTACAATTTACTCAAGCACGAAGTCAATGCGTTTGGGTTTTATGAACCTGATTTTATAGTCAACGATGACGAAGCGGTTATGTTGGATCAACCTCCTCCTGTTCAACCGGAAATGGGAGGGGAGCAGCCGGCACCGACAGATCAGATGGGTTCCTTAATGGGACAAGAGGCACAGGCAGGGGAGCAACCTGGTGTGTCGGCCGTGTTGCCACCGGGATCAATTCCTATGGAACCACAAGCCTAAAAAAGGAGACAAAATGGGAAAGCGACAATTGACGCCATTTGCAACAGAGGTTTTGGAGATCGGGTCAACGGCGGTTGGGTTGAGTTCCGATAAGTATTTACTCGGAGACTGCGTGATTGATGGGGGGTTTGAGATATGGACGTCGGCGACCGTCCCCAGGTTTTGGACGACCTCCGTTGCGGTTGGTTCAACGGTAGATCGTGGAGCCACGGTCAAGGCCGGGACGTATAGTCTCCAGTTGACTATTGATGGAGCAGAGTCAAACGCCAGCGCTTCCCAAGCAATTAGGATGAGTCCTGGGGGACATTATACTCTGGATTTCTACTACCGGAACTCTGGGGCGAACAAAACCGCAAAGGTGACGATTGCGGATTCGGGTTCCAATAAGTATCTCACAAGCGCAGGTGAATGGCAGACGTCAGCCACCTACATCACCCTACCCAATTCTAACGCAGCATGGACGCAATATACCCTTACATTTCCGTCACATGGGTTGTATACCGATTACACCATTACGTTTGCTAACCTGGTCGCTCTTTCATCCAACATCTTCATCGATTCTGTCAGGTTGGTAGAGGCCGAGACAGGGAGACCTATTTTCCCTCAACCAGCCATAGAAGCCTTTGGGGTATTGGAGACAGCGCAAATTCGATTCTCAAAAAATAATACCCCCACTACAACCATAGGCCAATTGTTAGAGATTGGACAGAACTATACCTTCGAAAACATTGATGATATCATGAAGTTTAAGGCAATCAGGACAGGGGCAACGTCGGGATTGATGACGGTCGAGTATAGACGGTGAACCTTTTGAAAAGGAGAAAACAAAATGTCAAAGCATGGTCCGATAGGTGGGGAGTCATGGAGAAGCACGGTCATTACTGGTTACGATAGCTCGGCAGTCAGTCAAAATAAAGACGGATCGTTAATGGAGAGGTTGGAGGAACTCCGAAACCTTGTGATGTTGGGAGCGGTCGTTGGTTCCCGAAGTCAAAGTCCGTCAGTATCACCGTCAACGTCTCCGTCTGCCAGTCCATCCTTGAGTCCGTCAACCAGTCCATCCAAGAGTCCGTCGGCCAGTCCATCCAAGAGTCCGTCTGTCTCACCTTCGGCGTCGCCTTCCTTGAGTCCATCAGCTTCCGTGTCTCCATCGGCTTCGCCGTCCTTAAGCCCATCGGCCTCCGTGTCACCATCAACGAGTCCGTCAGTTTCTCCTTCTGTGTCACCTTCTGCATCACCATCCTTAAGTCCGTCGGCTTCGGTATCTCCCTCGGCTTCACCATCCTTGAGTCCGTCGGCTTCCGTATCACCGTCTACGAGTCCTTCGGTCTCACCTTCCACATCTCCATCACTAAGCCCGTCGGCTTCTGTGTCACCATCTGGATCTCCCTCCTTGAGTCCGTCGGTTTCACCTTCGGGATCGCCATCATTGAGTCCTTCGGTTTCACCTTCGGGATCGCCATCATTGAGTCCCTCGACCAGTCCATCCAAGAGTCCGTCGGCCAGTCCGTCATTATCCCCATCCGGAGCTTGATATGGGAATAGAAAAGAAAGTGAAATACGTCGAACCTGATTCAAGAAATTCCATCAGGACTTGTTTGTCGTGCGGCGCTTTGTCGGGGCCGCAAGGATGGGCAGGACTGTCGGTAAGAGAATGGGTGTGTTCGGCATGTGGTGCCGTGTGGGATCGAGACGTAAATTCGGCCCTAAACACCCTTATCGGGGCGGGTGCCGCCCACGAGGTGCATCATGCAGCAGCATGATTGCAGTCAGGAATCTGCTGGGCTTCAGCCCAAGCAGAGGCTCAATGGGCTTGTGGTAAGGCAATGGTGCTGTAGTGCTTGTGGGGCACATCATGACAGGGATCAAAACTTTGCCAAGAACGCACTATTTGCTGCGCTCGGAACGAGCGTCGAGAAGGAGGCAGCGTAATGGTTGCTTCCAACAGGAATCCCCCGGCTTTAGCCGTGGGGAGGTTCAAACAGAAGAAAGATAAGGGGGACAAAGAAAAACTTAATAGATACCGCATTATAGAAAAAGCACGTCTTTTGCGGCCAACAAGGAGAAGTGATGAAATCAGGTTGCCAAACTACACGACCTCATACTCCCTATACGTCAAGAAAGCAGGCGATTGCAGGTAACATAGCGCTGGCGGCAAGGGAAGGGAGTATCCCTAAGTCGAAGTTGAAGGGTGCGTCCAGGGAGATGGCTAAGGGAATGACACTCAAAGAATTGAGAGGTCACTCAAAGGAGGCCGCCGGGAAGAACCTGCCCTACGCCGTGACGAGGCCGATACTTAAAGCAAAAAACATCCCACTAAGGGGATATTCTAATATCGGAAAGGAGAACAAAAGATGAAAGGTAAAAAAGGATTAGGAAATTTGGATCTTATGGGTTCTATGGGGGGGCCTTCTTCGAGAGCATCATTACCGCCTCCTATGTCAATGCCCCCGATGAAGCGTGCGCCAGTCATGAAACAAAAGGGAACGCCATTGTCGGGGTTCGCTCCTGCACCCAGGAAGGCAAAGAAAAAGATTCGGAAGGGGTCTGGGATGCCTCCTGGATTGATGATTTAACGCTGAATCAAAGCCACCGGGGGAACCTCGGGAAGAGCGGCCAGAGGTGTCGTGTAGCAATGCGAACCAATGAAGGTCGAACCATGTTTTTTGTGGAGTTCAACTTGCAATTGAGTGCAACTAATTGAGTTATAGATAAAGGAGGCAATAATTATGGATAACGGGAATCAACAAAAAAGGCCAAATGCAACTCGACGAGCATTCTCTGAATATTTTAAACCCTCATTAACTAAAACCTCATCAGGAGCCGTGGATTATATTCCCCGGCCAATGAAGTCCCCAATCATTGCAAGAGAAGAGAGAGAAACTACTATTAGAGGAGGCGGGGAGCTGAATTTGTTGAAAAATAAGACACCATTATTCCCAAGGGCTAAAGGGGGGCCTGTTTCTCCTGGAAGATCCCTTATGAAAATGAAGGGTAGCGCATTGTCGGGGTTCATGCCGGAAGCCAAGAAATTGAAGAAGGGGAGCAAATGACAGATAGCATTTCTGGGGGGATGGCGGTCGATATTTTGACCGGTAGGCCAAAGGGCGTCTATCCTACGGAAAAAGATCGGTTACTGGAAGGGCAACTTGAGGTGGATGTCGCCACAGGTTTTGAGGCAGACCAGAAACTCAAGACAAGGGCCGGAAAACTATTCGTATCCCTGATTGACGCTTCCCTCCAGCGACGCATTGAAGAGTTGGTAAATGCCGATCCAGAGTCGATGGCCCTCCTTGGGTTACTATCGAAACTTGGGCATGACATCCAAAAAGGAGAGGCGGCGGCCAAGAGGTTAACACGGATGAGATTGGGAAGGCAATCGAGAGAACTACCGAGTATAGAATAATTCTGCATCCATTAAACGCCCCTGCTCTTAACGCAGATTCGGTGTTTTTGGAAATATAAGAAAGGCTTGGACCCCTACAAAAGGGATTCTCCAGGAGAGTGAAGATTAATGGGAAGACAGGTTACGGCAAAAGAGTTGGATCTGGATGATGGGTACGAGGAAAGGGATGATGTCCCTGCTGGCGAGGGTCCCGATAAGGATTCACCCGAAACCAAATTTAAGGGCGCACCCGATCATGGCGCAATAGGGGCAGAAGTAGTTGAAGAGGAAGTGGAAGAAGCAAAGGCACGGCAGAAAAAGGCTGACAAAGACCGAGCGGCAGAGGAGTCAGAAAAAGTAGAGGGAGGGGAAAATGAAAAAGAACAACCCCTTCAATACAAAGACCAGGTCGCCGCTGAAAAGGCCGTCAGAGAAGCCAAAAGGAAGATGACGGAGGCCACCACAAAGGCTGCGAAGTTACAAAGCATTGTCACAGACCTTGAAAAACGTGTGCAAACAGCCTCCAGTGAAGCTCCCAATACGGCTCCTGCCGAAAACCCCTGGGATATGAAACGCCAGAAGGTTGCCGATGACACCATAACCAAGGCTGCGGCCATTGCGTCTCCCGCACCACCACAGGACAGGGATGATCCAGACTTCGACGCCAAGTGGACCGATTATCAAAAGAAGATGGGGGAATACAACGCAAAGGTAGCAAGAGCGTGGGCGGATGCGCAAACAGAGATTGCCAATCTTGCAATCGAAGAGCGTGAGGAAGCCAAAAAAAACAAAGAAACCGTTATCTTCGCTGTTGATAACGCACTTGAGGAAGCTGGACTAATCACCGACAAGTCGTCCCAGAAAGAGAAAGATAGCGTACTGAAACTCTTCTGGTCGATGTCGGGAGACGTATCAAAGTCTCTTCCAATGGAAGACCAGATCAAACAGACCGCCGATCTGTGTAAGGATTTTGTTGATGAACTTAGAGGCAAAGAGAGGGAGCGTGTCAAGAAAGAGAAAATTAACCAGGACGATCTACAGGTCTTGGGACGTGGCTCCAGAGTAACCACCCAAAAACAACCGGAGATCACTCTAACCATAGGGGAAGCTCAAAGAGCAGTTATGGAAAGGAGAAGACTCCGCCGTAATCCATAAGGAGGAATATATCATGGCAGAAATGACATGGGAATTTAGTGCACCATCAGGCGTCAATGTAGGCGCCATTAAGGAGTGATTCTTAATGCAAACCCAGAATTTGCTGGAAACACCGAGAATCCAACACTACTTGCCAGAAGGCAGTGAAAACGTGCTTGGTGCGGTCAATCAGCAGGCAGAACAACCCTTAGCGAATGCTATGCCAACTCTTTACGAAGAGGTAGGTTGTTCGGCCCCAGAGACTTACAATGGGCATCTCTTACGAGAGATGGTGATAAAGTCCGGCCCTCCGGCGACGGAAGGGATGAGCCGCTACAAAAATTCCGCTATAAGTTCGAAGCTCCGTGAACAGTCGATTGCCGAGTCCAAGTTCATGGATTTCGTCAGGACGGAACCGGGTTTCGGAAAAAAGCGCGGAGAATCTATCACCATTACACGGGCTGATATTTTGACACAGCCTACCAGCGCCACCCTCTCCGAACACGATCGGATTCCTGTGGACGACTTTTCTCTGTCTACCACAGCTATCACAGTGTCGGAGTATGGCCGAGCAGTAACATTTACTCACATGAGTCAATTGCTTTCAAGGTTTGACCCACAAGACCCGATCCAGAAGGCTTTGCGGAAACAGATGACCAAGGCGCTGGACAGGCTTGCGGCAACAACCATGAAGACGACCTACCTTATTTACGCTCCAACCTCATTGACGGGTGGAACGTTCATGGAGGACGGGACGATTGACACGGCGGCCTTAGTGAACGTCAACATCGATCACCTTGGGGCCATCAGGGATGCCTTTGCGGACACCTACGTCGTAGACCCCTACGAGGGAGACGACTACATTGGGCTGCTCTCAACAAAGGCCCTCAGAGGAATCAAGTCTGACGAAAATTTTGAGACTTGGAAACAGTATCTCCGGGAAGGAGACACCCTGCACAATTCCGAGGTCGGAAAGGTTGAGTCTATTCGGTGTATCGAGATCAAGGATACCAGTTGCCTTGCCAACAACAAGGGAACGGGATCTGTTCTTGGAGAAGGGATCATCTTCGGAGATGACTTCTGCGCCATGATCGAGGCAGAAACGCCAGAGGTTAGGGTACAGGTCAACTTCGGACAAGATCATGGTAGAGTGAACTCAGCAGCCTGGTACGGTGTTGAACCCAACTACTTGAATTAATTGGGGAATGGCACCATTAAGGAGCGATCTTTAATGAAAAACCCTGAATTTGCTGGAATAACCGAGAATCCGACACTACTCGCCAATGGCAGTGAAAATGTGTTCGGTGCGGTCAATCAGCAGACAGGACGATCCTTAGCGTCTTCAAACGCTTTGCCAACTCTTACCGAAAGAGGTAGATCGTCCGGTTTCAGAGGCCACCAAGGGGCATCTCCACAAGGAGATGATGGTATGGTCCATCCCACCGGCGACGGATGGGGAGCCAATGCGTAGGCTTAGGTTTAGTTTGGCCGTTGACTGCCACGGCAGGAAAAGTCCGAGGGGCGTTCATAAGTTCCTCGTGATAATTGAGGAATTTTAAGAATGATAGCGGCGGGAATCGCCGGTACTGCCAGTCGAGGCACTGTTAGTCGAGCCAGGGGGCGAAAACCCTCTGTCCTTGCCCGTGCCGTTGAAGCTGGAAGCCCCCGCCTTTAGGCGTGGGGTAATTCACATAGGGCAGGAACTGCCCAAATCAACGTTTGGGGAGAGGCGGTGTATCAATGCCCTTCAACGAACCAAGAAGCCCCGTCCGTAAGGGCGGGGTAGTTCACACAATCTTACGCTAAGGCGTAAAAAAGGAGGTAACAACGATGGCTTACACAGATTCTAAGTGTTTATGTATTGGTGAAGGAGAAGCAACATCAGCTACTTTAGGTTTTGCCGCAAGTGCAACGGTTGTTTGCTTGGTGAGACAGCCCTGTACCCTTTATGCGGTTGGTGCTCTGGTCCGGGTAGTCATGGATACAAATGCCGCAGCCATAGTGGTGACTCGAAGAGTTATCCCGAATAGCGATGTCGGTGCAACGGCGGTGGCTACCGTTACCCTTCCAACCCTCACCGCTGCGGGGAAGATTGTCTATAAGGGAGGTGTTAATCCGCAGACCGTCGCAAATCTTCTTCCTGTCAAGCTCAATGCTGGGGATGAATTAAAATTTGTTGCGGATGGTGGAGGAGGGTCTTATTACTGGAAGCCCTGGTTTGAGGCATATCCTCGACCAGAAACGATGGATAACAACACTGACTTTATTGAAAGTGCATAACCTAACCCGGGGAGGGAGCCTAGTCTCTCTCCCCGCAATGTCTCTGTAGGTATTCAACCCTCGCTCTAACTGGGGGATACCCCAAATACTAATGAGGGCAAGGGAAACTAATGGAGGTGAAATATGGGCAGTATCGTAGCAACAGACGTAACGATTACGGGGCACCTTAATCGCTTAGGCAGAAAGAAAATGTATGACGCAACCCTCACCTTTGGGGGTGGCGCACTTCAGTATCCTTATGGCGGGGTACCTCTTCCCCCGATAGGAAGATTCGGGATGCATTCTGCTCCTGAAATGGAAATTTCCCAGCCGGACACATCAGGAATTATCTGGAAGTATGATCAGACAAACCACAAACTTAAGGCATATCATAGGGCGCCGGTGGTTGTGTTTGAAGAAGTGGTTACGTCGACACATGGAGTAACTTATTCAACCGGCACGACAAAATACCCTATGGCATGGCCTCTTTATGCCAGCAATGGGAACCAGGCTCTTGGGCTCTTGCCTGCCGGCCTCAATCCTGTGACCACAACGATTGCGATCAACATGTATTCGGCAACCCCGGGAACAAGAGCGTTGATCACATCGTTACATGCAACAGATCATTATGACACCGTTACAATCAGTTACATCACTCAGGCATGGGCAGAAGTGTTTGAAAATCTGGTGGAAGCTGAGACCATGACTGCCGGTGCAACGACCACAAACGGGATTACGCTTACTGCGGACGTGGGGACAACAGACCTCATTAGCTTTTTAACGCCTGGCCCATTTCTATGTGGCTTGATGGTCGGATTGAGCCGAGCTGGAACCGTAACCTGTCCAAAACCATTAGGTTTGTTACAGGTTGCTGCGGCAGGAGAATATGCACTTGACTTTACGGATGCAAACCCAGTTGCAACGACTATGGCAAGTCTCGCAAGCCAAGCATGGGATGCGGGAACGGCTATTATCAAATTTAACTACCTCAAAAAGCCCTCTTCAGGTTTTCTCTATGATAGGTTCGTAGAAGAAGAGGCCATTACGGCCAGTGGTCAGATAGCTACTCATGCGGCTGGGGGCGATGTTTTGCAGCCTCTCTTATGGGCAACCCCTGGGTTTATGCCTTCAGTGACGGTTAGCACAACCTCCGCTACCTGGCCTATCGGTGGTACAGGCATGACAATAGGGACGACCGCACAATGGCAGCCAACAAATTTTTATCCGAAACAGAAATTAACGACGGCTGCAACATGGACTTCAGGGACAGGGGTCTTAGTAACCCTTGCAGTTAAACCCTCTTATATTTGGGGGATTCCAGAGGATATTGACGTTATCGTTCCCCTTGAGATGCCGCACGGAGTGAGATTGAAAAGTCGAAGTATCCGGGCACAGGTCTGGGGACAGTAATCAGATCGTTTATGATTATCGTGGGAGCCTCGTTTCTTGAGGCCCCCACTTTTCTAAAAAACAGAAAGGAGATCATAGATGTTGCCACAACCAACAAGGACGGAAGGGTCGAGAAAGACGTTGAATGGAAGGGAGGTTTGGACAAGGCATAATTTTACGACTGAGCAAGGCAATGTTTTAGAAACGATGGGTGGAGAATATATCCTCCCCAACGGGGAACCAGCGACAGATAGGGCTATCCTTGAGTTGCTTCCCGATCAGCATAAGCAAAAAGCTCTTGCGTGGTGGGACAGGATGTTTGGTGGAAGCCAGACACAGGAAAAACCAGTCCATACGACAGAGTTTGTGCCGGAAACAGTTGAATCTCTGATGGCGCAAATGGCAATCATTCAGGAACGAATCGCTACGGTCCAGGGAGCAAAGGTTGCGAAGGACGTGGAGCCTGATGCTGACAAAGAACCCAAGAAGCCGCCGGTAAAGTCAAGAACCGAGAAGATACCCGATGTCCTTGCCCAGATGGGCATAGCGAGGTGAATGAGTGACCCAAACAGTTGCCGAAGGGACTACTGACCCCAACCCGGGGACAAGCAGCGTTACACATTGTCCGAAATGCGGAAATATCTTCATTATGGACGAAGATTTTGAGAATAAGTGTCCATTCTGCGGGTACTCGTTCGAGAATAAGGATTAGGATTGAAGTGTCGCCGAACGCATTCCCCTGATTTTAATCGGGGGTAAGTGAGGCACTTGACAAATTCAGGTAGGGCAGGATATGCCCTAATTAACGCCTGTGGAGAGACTCACCTCTGCTTTTCGATTTCGTCGAAAAGTAAGTGGACTCAAAGAAGCAGGAACCGTACTTGGAGGTTGCTAATGAGCAACCAACAAGGATGCCCCCGAATTCATTCGGGGGAGGATGTCACGTGGGAGGAAACTTAACAGAGGTGGAGAAGGTGTAATGTGTGAATTAATAGTGAAGGCGGTAGATGCAACTCATCCAGACCCTGAGAAGGATAGAAGAGGATGCTATAAAAGGGGATACCCTGTCGCAGTCTATCCTGATGGAACTAAGTGGGGAGCCTGTGAGTGTTTACCCAGGTTTGTCATTATCAAATTTCCTGGAGTTCCTGTAGATAATCCAATAGTGCAGAAATATACGAAACCTCATATTGAACCTTGTCAACAGACAAGAAGTTGGAATATTATCGAGTGGAATAGAGCTGTAGCAAGGAGTAAGTATCGGGAATTTTTATCCAAGCCTGTGGTTCTATCTACAGTGGATGAACCTTTTGAGAAAATAATTACTTTGGATCAATGGCAGGAAATGCAGGATGAAAACGATTATTATCCATTTTTTGTAATGCCAACCATTGAAATCCTTATAGGAGAAATAACAGGAATAAAGTTGTCTGGAACTGTTCGTTTAGTTGAGCTACAGGGAGATATTAATACAACCATTATAAGGAGGCTTTGGCAAATACGTTGGGCGTCTTTGCCTCTTGTAGCAAGAAATAAGTTGGCATCGTTGGGAGAGTTAGTGATAAAGGTTGGTTTATATGGTGGCACGTATGATTACACTTGGGCACAGGTGAAAGGTTATTTCAGGAACCAGCAGACCAATCTGGATGAGACCGAGGACTTATAAATGGCAACAGAAGTAACCCATATAGTTGACCCTGGAGAAGGTGCAGGACACGATTACCATTCCCTATCCTTATGGGAGGCTGGTGAAGTGGGCGACCTCACGGGCGTAAGGGATGAGATCGCTGTTGCCAAGTGCCGAGCTACAGATGGGGATGCGGATACGACTGCCGTAGTTCTTGACGGTTGGATAACTTCCCCCACCCAGTATATCAAAATCTGGACTGATCCTGCGGAATCACATCGCCATGATGGGAAATGGAATACAAGTAAATATCGTCTAACTGTTAGTGGTGCTTATACAATACAAAATAGTGAAAATTATACGAAAATAGATGGTATCCAATTTTCCGGGAATACGGGCGCCATATATAGGGGTTTGGCAATCGGTGCTCTTTCAAATTGTATATTAAATGGACTTAATACTAATAATCTTTCTGGTGTGTTACAAGAATCTGGAGGAGCGGTTACTTGTTGGAATGTTGTTGTTTTCAATTTGGGGACTGGTGCGAGTGGTTTTATTTCTTATACAAATGGTTCTAATTTTCGTAATTGTACTGCTTTTAATTGTGATAACGTAGGTATCGAGAATGGTTATGCGGATGCTGTAGCAACAAATTGTGTGGCACTTACTTGTGGGTCTTGCTTTGATGGCGGTATTGTTGGAAATTATAATTGTTCCTCAGATACGACTGCTCCTGGGGCTAACTCTCTAAAAAGTAAGTCCGCAGCAAATAATTTTGTTGATATAGGTGCCGGAACAGAAGATTTGCATCTAAAACTTGGTGCAGATTGTATAGATACAGGAACTGATTTATCTGCTTATTTTACAACTGACATAGATGGTACGACCCGACCGACAGGAGCAAATACCTGGGACATCGGGGCGGATGAGTATGTAGCTGGTGCAGAATCCCTATCTCCATCTGCTAGTCCTAGTTTAAGTCCATCACCATCCTTATCTCCCAGTGCAAGTTTGTCTCCTTCCGAGTCGCCATCCCTATCCCCCAGTGCAAGCTTGTCTCCATCTGCCTCGCTTTCGTCTTCTCTTAGTCCTTCGACCTCACCGTCAAAAAGTCCATCTAAAAGTCCTTCGACCTCACCCTCCAGGAGTCCCTCCAAAAGTCCCTCCAGGAGTCCCAGCGCCAGCCCAAGCTTAAGTCCATCAGCGTCAGCGTCTCCGTCTTTATCACCATCTATTTCCCCAAGCATATCTCCTTCGGGATCTCCTTCGTTAAGTGCGAGTATAAGTCCAAGTGAGAGCCCGAGTTTGTCACCTTCGGCTTCGGTAAGCCCGTCTGTCAGTCCTTCAGTCAGTCCATCGGCATCTCCGTCAATGTCACCGAGTGTATCACCGTCGGCATCGCCTTCCGTATCGCCAAGCCTGAGTCCATCAGCTTCTATTAGCCCTTCGCTTAGTCCATCTGCGAGTCCCTCGGAGAGCCCAAGTGAATCACCGTCGTTGAGTCCTTCTGCTTCAGTTTCACCAAGCGAATTGCCATCTGTATCACCGAGTATTTCCCCTTCGGGATCACCAAGTGAAAGTCCAAGCCTGTCTCCAAGCGTAAGCCCATCGGAATCTTTTTCAGAAAGTCCCTCAGAGTCGCCATCCTTATTACCCTCGGCCTCTGTGAGTCCTTCTTTGTCCCCATCTGCAAGCGTGTCACCTTCCGAGTCACCATCGTTGAGTCCGAGCATCTCACCATCGGTATCTCCATCTGCATCCCCATCACTATCTCCATCAGCGAGTATAAGTCCGTCGGTATCTCCATCAGTTTCACCCAGCGAAAGTCCTTCATTAAGCCCATCGGCTTCCGTAAGTCCCTCGGTTTCACCTTCGTTATCACCTTCTATCAGTCCAAGCATTAGTCCAAGTCTATCACCATCCGTTAGCCCAAGCAAAAGTCCTTCATTAAGCCCCAGCGCTTCACTATCTCCAAGTGTTTCACCAAGCGTCTCTCCATCAGTGAGTCCCAGTATTAGTCCTTCGGTAAGCCCCTCATTGTCTCCAAGTGCTTCGGTTTCACCGAGTATCAGTCCATCTCTATCGCCGAGCATAAGTCCGAGTGTTAGCCCAAGTGTTTCACCCAGTATATCACCGTCAATAAGCCCATCTGAATCACCATCGTTTTCTCCGTCAGTTTCGCCATCTGTATCGCCAAGCGTAAGTCCTTCAATCAGTCCAAGTTTATCACCGTCCCTGAGCCCATCAGTTTCACCATCGGTAAGTCCATCAATCAGTCCATCGGCGTCACCGTCCATGAGTCCGTCTTTAAGCCCCAGTGCTTCTGTCTCTCCATCAATGTCTCCCTCGGCTTCTCCGAGTTTATCTCCTTCTATTTCGCCATCGGTATCGCCAAGCGTAAGTCCTTCAATCAGTCCATCGGTTAGCCCGTCTGTAAGTCCGAGCATTAGTCCATCATTAAGTCCCAGTTTAAGTCCTTCAAAGAGTCCAAGTTTAAGTCCCAGTGCATCATTAAGTCCCAGTTTAAGTCCGTCTTTATCACCTTCCGAGAGCCCTTCACTTTTACCATCGGCTTCGCTCTCCCCGAGCTTGTCACCGAGCGCCAGCCCAAGCGTATCACCATCGGAATCTCCGAGCTTATCGCCCTCGGCTTCGGTAAGTCCTTCCATAAGCCCGAGTTTGTCGGCTTCTGAATCTCCCTCGGTATCCCCAAGCTTTAGTCCGAGTGAATCACCATCCCTGAGTCCATCCGTTAGTCTTTCAATCTCTCCGTCGATCAGCCCCTCGGTTAGTCCGAGCAAATCACCTTCGGTTTCACCCTCTGAGAGTCCGAGTTTAAGTCCTTCCATTAGTCCATCTCTCAGCCCTTCAGCGAGCGTTTCACCATCGATTAGTCCATCCCTCTCCTTAAGTGAGTCACCATCGGTAAGCTATAGCCTATCGCCCAGCGCAAGTCCGTCCCTTAGCCCATCGATCTCACCCTCGGAGAGTGCAAGCTTAAGTCCAAGTATCAGTCCTTCGGTCTCTCCTTCGGCATCCGAGAGTCCATCAAGGTCGCCCTCAATATCTCCTTCTATGTCTCCGTCTATTGAGGGCGCTATGCTTTTGCAAAATTTTCATTACTACTATCAAAACATAGGGGCTTGATATGTATGAACTAAAAACCAATACAGCAGTAAGAATACCGGTTGGGCCATTCGTTGACCCTACAGACGGTAAAACCGCAGAGACATCATTAGTTGTGACTGATATATCTGTCCAGCTTTATCAAACCAAGACAGACGGTACAGCCGTTGTTCGTGCTCAATTCGCCCCTACCTCCTCTGGTGGTAATAATGACATGGCCTTAGTTGCAAGTTCAACCGACGGAATGTACGACTTGGAGTTGACGGCCAATCAACTTAATTGGCTTGGGAATGGTCGAATCACGTTCTACGATATTGATGGAGCCTTGGTTCACTGGATAGATGTCCAAGTTGTAAATGCTGATTATTTTAATGGTAAGTATGGAACGTCGGGGGATATTTGGTCAAAGGTTTTACCTGGAACCTATGGAGCAACCGAGGCAGGACATATTTTGGCTGATATAAAAACAAAAACAGATACTATTGGGGGAGCGGGAGCCCTTGCCTGGACATACACTCTAACGGACGAAGGTACGGGAGACCCCATCGATGGCGCAGAGGTCTGGATAACCACGGATTCATTAGGATCAAATATTGTTGCGTCAGGGGTAACAAATACCTTTGGGGTCGTAAACTTTACATTGGATGCAGGAAGTTACTTTGTTTGGAGGAAAAAGGCAGGATGGAATTTTAGTCCAGAGCCGGATACCGAAATAGTTTCTTAAGGGGGGTTAAATGGCTGGAACAGGCACAGGGAAAAGGGTAAGCGTGACTCCGGTTGCGGGGGTAACAAGTCCTCCGGCAGGAGCCATGAGTATCGGGGGAGATGGTGGCATCATTGACCTGGCAAGAAAGGCCATCCTTGATGATGACATTGAACCCTACTTATGGAGTGGGATTGAACTCATCCACTACTTGAACATTATTACCGAAGAGTTATACCGAGAAACGCTTCTAATTGAAGATCGCACCACAACCGCACTTACACAACTGAAACTCTTGAGCAATCTTAGCGACTATACCATTGACGATAGGGTATTGAACGTCAAGGAAGGCGCCAAGCTGTCCGAGAACACAAACGACAATTATGGCGTGCTAAAACGAACCTCCCAGGCTTATATGGATCAACTCAAGGCAACATGGCGAGAAATCACAGACATCGCTCCAACACGATTTATCCCTGATTGTGGTAGAGGGTCTTTGTCTATCTATCCCAAATTTGACGATGAGGGAGAAGTTGTTGGCGCATCAAACATTACTTTCACAGCAGCCACCAAGAAGATATCTAAGGTGGGAGAGGATTTTACCGCCCACTACGTGGTGGGAGACGAGATTAATGTTTCTGGAACAACCTACAACGACGGATATGTGACGGCAACATTAGTGAGTGCAACGGAAATTACTGTTACAGAGACACTTGTTAATGAGACGCTTACCTCGGCAACCTTGCGGAAGGTTCGTGATACCCTTCTGATGGTAGTCAATCGCCTTCCTCTTACGCCATTTGTTGTTGCTGATATTACTGCTGTTACCGCTGTTTATCCTGAGATTAAGACCATGTATCATAGGGAGCTTCTTTACGGGATTGGGAGGGAAGCGTTTCAGAAAGAGGACACCCAAACCCTTGACCTGGCAGCGGCGGATCGAAACGGGAAGAGGTTTGAGGAATTCAAGGATAAAGTCAAGAGGAGCTTGGTGTTCCTAAATCGATCGGAAAGGCAGGGGAGTTCGGGGAGTTCGGGGATTTGGAAGAGTTATTGATCAAAAAGGCGTGAAATGTCAAACATAACCACGAGCGTGATTATACCGAGCAGAAATTGCAAGTATGTGTCCCGCACAATACAGGACGTTTTTGAAAAGGCAGGGGGACCGATAGAAGTGATTTGCCTCTTAGATGGGTACTATCCCGATCCTCCAATCAAGGATCATCCTAATTTAACGATAGTCCATAAACCAGAAGTCACGGGAATGAGAAAGAGCATTAACATGGGGGTTCAGCTTGCAAAAGGAAAATATATTTGCAAAATGGATGATCATACGATGGTCGGAGAGAACTTTGATAGGATTATCAGTGAGAGTATAGATGACGACTGGCTTGCTGTCCCGAGTCGATATTCACTCGATCCAGAGAAGTGGGAGAAGGGCAGAGGACCAACTGAATACCTATTCGTTACCTACCCATACAATCACGACAATTTGTATGGAAATGGCCTCCACGGAAAGAAGTGGATCGGGGAAGATGGTATCGGAAAGAATATGGGCAAGACTGAGTTCTATTGGATGGAGGATCATCGAAAGGATAAACGGATTGACGATTTACAAACGTTCCAGGGCTCGTTTTGGGCAATGTCGAAAGAACACTATTTCAGGATCGGAATGTTGGACGAAAAACATTGTGATTTGATGGAGAATGAACCGCAGGAGCTGGGGTTTAAAACTTTTTTGTCGGGGGGACGTTGTGTTTTGATAAAAGACGCCTGGCACGCCCATATGCACAAAAACGAGCGTGAGTTAGACAACAGGGGACGAAGCTGGAAACTTAGTTGGCAGGCCATGAGAGACACGGGAAGGTTTCAAACTTTTGTGTGGATGAATAATCGCTGGGCCGGGGCAACTAAAAAGATTGAAGATTTTGTGGAGCATTTCTGGCCTATCCCTAGTTGGCCGTCGGACTGGATTTCGCAAAGGGATCAGTGGAACAAGGAACACCCAGAGATGAACACAAACTTCCGGATTTTTGACCCCGATGGGCATGACGGATTACCCCTTCGGGAAACATAGAGGGGCGGCGGGAAACGAAAATGCGTGAACTCATTACCCTAACGGGAAGCCGAGGTTTTCTTGGAACCGCCATCAGGAAGGACATCAAATATCCTTATAGTGAGGTCGATTACCTTATCGGAAAAGACCATAAGGACGTCATCGGAAGAAAGGGAACGTTGATCTTTATGTCGTCATGGGTGGACCAGGGAGAGTCGATGGTGAACCCCGCAAAGTATATTCAAAATAATTTAGTTTACCTTGCGATGATACTGACCAACAATGCGTTCGATCAAGTGATCTTCCCCTCTTCCTGTATGGTCTACGACAAGGACGGGAAATTGGAACCAAGCTCAGTGTATGGCTTTACGAAACTCGCTGGAGAGAAGTTGATTAAAATTTACTCTAAGAATTACTGGATATTGAGGATCGGGAACCCCTACGGGCCGAACGACCATCGATCGGTCTTTCGTGAACTGGCAAGATGCAAAAAAGAAGGGGATACGTTTATAATCTCTGGCGGAAAGATCGTTAGGGATTATTTTCCTGTTGCTCATATCGCAAAGCTTGTGAACAGGATATTGGACGGAGGTATCGAGCCAGGTATTTATAATGTTGGGTCTGGAAACCACGTCGTGACATCGGAATATTTAAAAATGTTTTGTGTGAACCATGCGATTAAGCATGTGGTGGTTGATGGGACGGGGACGCTTGCTTCCGGGTACGCAGCCAAGGATCACATGTTGGCCTGTAGGCAAAAGAAAATATCCGACAGAGAATGGAAGGATTACTATTTGGGATAGGGGTATCATCGTGAGTGACATAACTCTTCTGTACTATACAGCAAACAGAATACCTGATCGCTTTGCGGTGAACGTCAGAAACCACTTGATTATAACGGCACAAGGGAAGCCTATTATCAGTATCTCCCAACAACCTATCAATCTTGGAGAAAACATATGTGTTGGTGATATAGGATATACCGTTCCAAATGTCTATGCACAGATTTTGGTGGGAGCCAAGATGGCAAAAACACAGTACGTTGCTTGTTGTGAAGACGATACCCTGTATGTCCCGGAGCATTTTGACTATATTCCGCCAGACGATACGTTTGGATACAATAAGAACAGGTGGAATCTTACCGAAAGCCATTTCTATTTACAGTCTCGAAGGTCAAACATGTGTGTATGCATAGTTCCAACCGAATCGATGATAAGGACGCTTGAGGAAAGGGTAACTAAGTTTGGTTCTGGAGGGCCTCCTCACCTTGGAGAACCTGGGAGACGTGAGAGAACGATGGGAATCAATACAGTAAAGGCTTGTAAGTTCAACACTATTGATCCTGTGTTACAAATTAATCATGCCATATCCCTTGGTGGAATTCGGAGGCGGGCGAATTACAACGTAATCCAGGCAGAACATCCTGCGTGGGGGAAAGCCTCCGCTTTATGGGAAAAAATGGTGAATGGATAGCAACGACTGGTTCAGTTGGAGCCCCGAAACAGAAGAGCGGATGAATTTTGTTGGTGGACGGTATACTGCCTGCGAAGTAATCAGGCAAGCATACCGTAGGATTCAAGACCCGGAAGTAAAGTTGATGTTAAGGATTGCTACAACGATGTGCAAGTCGATGGCAACAAGAATCACCAAATATGATGGGCGAAGGTGGGGAAAGGATATATACCCGCTTAATCCATACTTAAATAGAGAAACGGAAATGTTGGTGAAGGTTGACATCCTCCCCCCACTAAAGTAGGGGGATTCCCAGAAAGGTTAAACAGAGTGCTTAACATTTCCAAGTTGGTTCACGTTTCTACGAGGTCTGCCTTTTCGAGCCGAAGCCCGAACTGGTCTTGTAACCTCTCCACGCGCTTTTACGGAGTGTCCCTCCGCATCACGGATATTTATCGCTGCGTTATCATCGCGGTCGTGGTGAGTCTTACACTCGGGGCAATACCACTCACGAATGCTCAAGGGAAGCGATTCCAGTATGTACCCGCAGACATTACAGCGTTTACTACTTGGGAAAAATGGATCGATAATCCGAAGATCCTTTTCGTACCAGTCGCATTTGTAGGTAAGCATTCCCCGAAACATGCCAAAGGCGGCATCGCCGATAACTCTTGCCAGTTTGTGATTTCTGACCATACCTCGAACATTCAGATCTTCGATTTGAATTACGTCAAAGCGACGAACCAAATCGGTGGTCACTTTGTAGAGGTGGTCTTTCCGCATGTTAGCAATATGCTCTTGAAGACGAGCAACCTTGAGAATAGCCCGGCGCCGTCTACCGCTCCCCTTCTTCTTCTTGGCAAGCTTCCGCTGCAGCTTCTTCAGCTTCAGGAGATTCGTCCCAAGAGCCCTGGGGTTTGGGATTTGTTCGCCATTGGACAAGGTAGCCAGACGAGAAACGCCGAGGTCGATGCCGATTTTCAAGCCAGTCTTCGGAAGGGGCAGCCTCACTTCATCGAGGCAGAGAGTAACAAAGTATTTCCCACTTGGCAACTTGGTTATTGTCACCGTGGTGGGGATACTCTGGAAACCTCTGCTCCAGTGAATGTCAAGTCTGCCAATGCCGGAGATGCTCAAATTGCGATTGGCAGCATCCCACTTGAACGCGCTTCGGGTGTACTCAGCGGTCTGCTTGCCTCGCTTCTTCTTGAATGTCGGATACTTCGCAGTCTTGTTCCAGAAGTTGATGTAAGCAGTCTGGAGATGCCGAAGCGCTTGCTGGGTCGGGACGCAAGAGATCTCGTTGAGCCATTCGGTTTCCGGTTGCCTTTTCAGTTCGGTGAGCATAGCGGAAGATTCGTTGTACCCAATGCTTCGGTTCTCTTTGAACCAAGCATCAGTACGGATGCGCAGAAAACGATTGAAGACGAACCGACAGGAACCGAAAATCCGAGAAAGGCTCTCGGCCTGTTGTTTTGTCGGGTAAACCCGGTATGTGTGTCTCATCTTCACAATACTATTGTATCTTGTGTAAATTCAGAAGTCAAACAAAAATAAAAGATGGCATTTCCTCCCCCGGCTAAAGTCGGGGGTATCCATGCCGAAAAATTCTCATGAACCATCCAACCTGTGAAGTAATAACGATGTGGTATAACGATGTGTTTCTGGCGCCATTTTTCCTGAAACATTATTCGTATGCAGACCATATTCGAGTCATTATAGATGCGGATACAGATGATAAGGCAGAATGCGAGGCGCTTGTTCATCAGTATCCAAACGCATCCGCAGAGTTCTTCAGTTTTCCTGATGGGTATAACGTAGATGTTCGGCAAAATTTAATCTTTTCCGCATGTAATGAATCTAAGGCTGACTGGGTGATTGTGCCAGATTCAGATGAGTTTATATTTTGTGGAGATATGCATCAGTTTCTATCATCTCAAACGGCAGACATAGTTGTTGTTAGGCTATACCAGGTTTTTAGGAATAGTTTAGACGCAGACCTTGATTTATCTCAACCAATAGAGGGTCAGCGTAGACATGGAGACCCAAATTATGTCAAGGGAAGAAACTCGCATGGAAGCAAACCAATCATCATAAGGACAGGCAAGAAGATACACCTTATGCCGGGAAATCATAATGTTTGGAATAAACATCGCTACACGGTAAGCAAAGATATTCTTATTGGCCAGCACTGGCAAATGGCTGATCCTTGTTTTTGTGTTCCTCGAAGGCTGTCGAGGAGCAAGAGGTTAGGCGATGCAAGCCTCCCGACCGGATATGCTTTTCATGACCTTCATGTGACCGAAGAATATATTCTATCTCAATGTAATGCTCACTTAAACGATGGAGAATTGCCGGCTTGAAAGCAACAGACATACCTGGATGGATGGACGAAAAAGAGATTGAGTGGCTCGCAGAACAGGCCAAGCACCACAATCTTATCGTTGAAATCGGAACGTGGCTTGGAAGGTCTGCCTATGCGATGGGAGAAGTAACGCCAGGAAAAATTATCACTATTGATAGTTTTAAGATGGAGGGTGTTCCTCCGAAAAGGTGGCCAACGGCAATAGAGGCACACAAGGAAATGGAAACCGATCCGGATTGGATTTATCGCCGTTGCCTGGATAACCTTGATGAACTTATAACAAGCGGAAAGGTAGAGGTTATTCGGGGAGATAGCCTTAAGGTTATCAAGGATTTGGATGGTATAAAAGGTCAGGTGGACATGGTATTTATTGATGGAAGTCATGATTATGTTTCTGTTCAAGAGGATATCTATAAATATCGGCCTTTACTAAAAAAGGGTGGGTTACTGTGCGGGCACGACTTGGCTCACCAGGTAAAAAAGGCGGTTAGTCGCTTAGTTCCTGACTATAAGTTAGTTGCAGGAACTTTGATCTGGGCAGCAATAGAGAGTTAAGGGTGATGGGAACCGATAACGAGATACGTAATAGGTTTAGGGTTCGTTCTGGGGACACCCTTCCCCACAAGACACATAATTGCACCAGGGAAACCTTGGCTAAATTTATGGGAGATATGGCATTTCAAGCAGGGGCGGAAATAGGGGTTGCGAAGGGAGACTTTTCTCTCGTTCTTTGTTCTTACATTCCCAATCTAAAACTGAAACTGATAGACCCCTGGGATACATTTGGAAGACGTACGACAAGGGAAAGTAACGAGAAGAACTTACAAAGGGCCATGAACAGACTGAAAGGGTTTCCAAATTGCGAATTTATACGGAAGGGCAGCTTGGATGCGGTCAAAGATGTTCCAGACAATTCCCTTGATTTTGTCTATATCGATGAGATGCATGAATTCGACCCTGTGATGATGGACTTGATCCAGTGGAGCCCAAAGGTAAGGTCTGGGGGGATTGTGTCTGGTCATGATTACTCGAATGTCTTCTATCAGTTTGGCGTAATACAAGCAGTGCATTCCTATACATACATACATAATATATATAATTGGTATATAACTTCAGACGATGTACATCCGTCATTTTTTTGGGTAAAGTGAAGTGATACTTGATATTTTAAGTGGCATGGTTAAACGGACGGACGTTGGGCTAACGGCGGCAGTGGCTATTTCAGGTGGAATAGATAGCGCCGTGATTCTTCATCATGTGGTGCATGACCTTATGGATGGGGATGGCTCTAAGGTTCATACGTTCACCGCTGTGTTTAAGAACAGTTCAGACGAAAGAGAGAAGGCCAAGAGGGTTGCTGAGTTTTATCATACTAACCATACAGAGGTTTTAATATCAAGAGAGCGTATGGCCTCAATGTTTCCGGTAGCCCTTCAACATTATCCATTTCCAAGATTTAATATATGGCCGTGGATAGTAGTTGAGGCAGTGAAAGAAAATGGACTTGGATGTTTATTTATTGCAGAAGGGGCAGACGAACTTTTTGGGTACTCCGATCGTTCATTTCTTGAGGGATGGGCGGGTCAATTGATATGGGTATGGCCTGCATGGGAGGAACCATGCCGACACTATGACGTTAAGCTATTCGCACCCTTTATGGCTATACAGGACAGCCGGTTGCCAGTCATAGAGTTTTATAAACCACCTAACAAGGAATTGTTAAGGCGGGAATATCAAGGAATACTTCCAGGATTTATTATAGCACAATCTTCTACTTCTCCGGCATTAGGATTCTATAAGATGATGGGGATGACCAGGGAACAGCTTCAGTTGGAAGCCTCAAAAGTATGGCATGAAGTACATATTAGAGCTAACTAATGACTGTAATATAACTTGCAGCATGTGTCCACGGAACTATATCGATATGGAAATTGGATATATGTCTATGGGGTTATGGAAAATGATGGTAGATAGGATGCCTCTTGGATCAACCGTGCTTCCGTTTTGGAGGGGGGAATCAACCATGCACCCAGATTTCTGCGAGATGATCAGTTGTTTGAATGGGTGCAAGGTGGTGTTGGCTACCAATGGAATTATCACTGATAAAATTATTGATGTACTACCATACATCGACGTTATCAATGTAAGTATTCATAATCAGGATTCATACACGGGATATGTAAGTCTAAGGGATCATGTAATCGGTTCAAAACCGATTGTCATTGCATCAATGGTTGAAGGAGAAAGGCCGCTGGTCGAGAACCCAAGAATATATAAGAAGCATAGCGTTGATGGATCATGGGGAAAGGTGGAGGAAATACCTCTTGGCCTATCAAGGGGTAATTCGTGCTCAAGGCTGAACGAGACAGTATTATCATGGGATGGTAGGTCCTGCCGGTGTTGTTATGTGTGGGATACCTCCAAGACTAAACAGTTTAATTATCCTGACGAAACATGTAGCACATGCAACCAGTGGGCGGGCGGAGACCGAACGTTATGAGCAGAATCGGAGCATTACTTACGTCTATAGATGAACCACAACTCCAAAGATGCCTTACGTCTATAGGTTCCCAGGCAGTTCCATTTTCAGATTTTGTGCATATCAATAACGTAGTTCCTGCGTCTGCGGCACTTAACTTAGGGATTAGCAAGGTAAGTTCGGAATGGTTCATGTATATTGGGGGAGACTTCATTCTTCACCAAAACGCAGTAGAGGTTGCGCATGGATATATCGACCATGAGGGAAATGATCAAATATGTGGATATTGCTTCGGAATTTACGATACGTTCCTGCAATGCACCACCGGATATTGCAATGTGTACCGTACCATAGTTTTTAAGCTTGAATTGGCTCGTGACACCCTGTATGACGATAGGCAACTTTCAGGGAGATTAAGAAGGAAGGGGTGGAAGTTTAGGAAACCCAAGGAAGTTCTTGCTACGCATTTTGATGATCCAAGCGAGTTTCAGGTATTCTGTAGATTTTTCTTTCATGCTAATAAGTTTAACGATGACAACTCTTACGTCAGGGATAGAATGAACGAGTTACTGAAGGATACGGGAAATCCGTTGTATCAGGTTGGACTTGATGCCTTAAACTTTGCAAAGCTTAAACATAATTATCCCGGAAGCCCTAATCTGGACTTTAATAAAAAGATGTTTGAGGAATTTAAAAGGAGGGATTAAAGAGAAGTTGGCAGAGAAGAAAGTCTCAATTGTCGTTGCAGTCTTGAACTCGCATATTATCGTTCTTAGGCAAATACGAGCGTGGAAATCTATGCATTTACCCGATGGCGTTGAGATCATTCTTGTTGATGATGGAAGCAATCCACCTATTTTACATACAGCAGAGAGTACTGGACTTAGGAATTTAATTGTACTTGCAACTCACGACAAGAGGCCCTGGACGCAAGGATTGGCGAGAAATATGGGGGCAGCAAAAGCACAAGGTGAATATCTATTTTTTACCGACATAGATCATATCATTACAAGAGAGGCAATAGATGATGTGCTTAAGTTTGATGGTAACAAGATGGTGTTTCCCAGGTACTTCGGGATACTTGATAGGAAGGGAAATATTATCAATGACGAAAAGTCACTGCTGGACTTTGGGCTTGATCCTGCAAGAGTGAGGACACATCGGGGACATCTATGCGGAGGGTTTCACGGAAACACCTACGCTATTCGGAAAAGTATTTTTGAAAAGATTGGTGGGTACATACCTCGTTACTGCGAGTCGGGCTTCCATGTGGGAGGCAAACATCAATCGGAAGAGAGTAAGTTTAACAGTATGTATAGGAATTTTAAAGAGGAAGGATTTATTCCAACCGAGACCATAGGTTCCAAGATTTATCATTATCCCGTAAGTAAATTCAGAACGGACGGAGACAATAATCCGTTTGGACTGTTCCATGAGCTGAGCTTGGAACAAGTTCCACAACCCAGGAAGTTATGAAACTTCTACTTATTCGTTCGGCCAGTTGCAGTGGTCACTCCTACATGGTTCAGTGTTTGCACTACATGACGGGAATCGAACCGACCGTAGTTCATATTGATAGTTGCCACACGATTGACTATGGCGAGCACGACTACCTTATTTATAATGCATTTTCTAACGAGAGTTACGCACCGAAGTTTGACACCAAGATTATATATCCAGCCGATGAGCGATTCCATGCGTTCAAGGGCAAAAAGATATTGTTTGATACACACGACGAAGGAAATAGGGATGGGTTCGAGAGGATGAAGGGTTACGGCTACCCAAGGCTTAAGATAAATCCTGGATATGATTTCATGACTAAGTTCAACGTAGTGGCTGCAATACCATTTACGGCATACCATAGATTTTTCTTGAAGTCTCCTGTGCCCAAAACAATTCCCCTGCTCTATTGTGTCAATTGTAAGGGGATTACGTTTCCCCCCAACATAAGACCTACGGTATTCGAGAGACTAAAGCCGTTTAATCCATACACTACCAGAACATCCATGAACTATTATGCGGATACGCTAAAGACCGCAAAGATATCGGTAACTGTGCCGGGATATGGAACTGGATGTAAGTCCCATGTTGAGGCGTTAGCGGCAAGTACACTTCTTTTTTCGTATGATTCTATTAGCATGGTAAAGACCTTACCATTCGCAGACCTTGTTGATGGAAAGCATTACATTTCATTTAACCTTGATAATCTTGAGGAGAAATTATCCTTATGCTTATCTGACGATAAACTTGTGGAAGAGGTTAGCAGGGAGGGTCATTTGTGCTTTAGGTTGGGTTACGATCCCCGTCGGACGGGGGAGGAGATAGCAAGATGGTTCAGCTCATAGACTGCTTTATGTTCTTTAATGAGATAGACCTGCTTGAAATAAGATTGAATTCTCTTGCTCCTTACGTCAATCGTTTCGTGCTGTGCGAGATGCCAATAACTCATAGCGGTAAACCAAAGCCTCTTTTTTTCCAGGACAATAAGGATAGGTTTAAGGATTTCAATATCACTTATCTGGTGGCGCCCCCCAGGGAAGGTAGTTCATGGAAATTGGAGCATTACCAGAGGGATTATTTGTTAAATGGAATTACAGACGTAGACCCAGATGATATTATGTTGATCTCAGACATGGACGAGATTCCTGACATCAGCAAGTATCACCTCGGAGATGAGGGAGTCTTCAGGCAAAGCATGTATTACTACTACTTTAATGTCTATGTATCCGGAAGTTGGAAGGGGACGATTGCGAAAAAACGTAAAAGCTTTGCAAACTTTAATGACATAAGAAATCTTAGAAACAGAATGCCAACCATTGTTAAGCAGGGGGGATGGCATTTTTCCACTATGGGAACCGCAGAGGACATTAAGTATAAGATTGAATCTTTCGCCCACATTGAACTGGATAAACCTGAATTCAAGTCCAGGATTGAAGAAAATAGAAAGAACTTGGTTGATCCTTATAATCGTGGTGCGCCAAATTGGGGCGAGAGAGGACTAAAATTGATAGTGCAGATGCCCAGTGGGCCGCAATGGTTATTAGAGAATAGGGAAAAATACGAACATTTATTTTGGAAGGGCGATGCATAGCAATAGCATTAAACTTATGCGTTGGTTTAGGGATAAGTATTTACAGGAGTTGAAAGGATGTACCGTGCTGGATATTGGGTCTAAGGTAGGCAGAACTTCAAGGAATGCTACGTACGGAGGTAGGGTATTTTTTCCCCCAGACTATAATTATATTGGAATGGATGTTGTTCCGGGAAGAAACGTGACAATAGTGGGATACGATAATCTTCCAGTGTGTGAGGTGGTTGTCAGTGGGCAGGTTATGGAGCATGTGCAGAGGCCGTGGGAGTGGCTGAAGAATTTGGTGCAATATTACACAAAGTTTATCTGTGTTATTGCTCCGAATACTTGCCCGGAGCATAAGTTTCCTTTCGATACATATAGATATTTCACAGATGGAATGCGTGATTTATTTGAGTACGCAGGTATTCGAGAGATTGAAATCAGAATGAGTGGAAATGATACGATAGGAGTTGGGGGGAAATAATGCCAAACTTTACGGCAAGCTTAATTGCCCTTGGACAATACAACCCAGTCCGTTCCCGACATGTCTCCAGTAGAGATGACCAGGGGGTGAAGACTTTGGTCTTTGGGCGTGAAAATGACAAGTTTTTCCTGGGACATGACCACATAGGTTCCGTCGTCGGGCCATTCAAGGCGTCTCAGTTTTTTCCCTTCGAGAAGACTCTCGGTACAATCGGGGAAATCCATGGTGTTTTCTTCGTTCATTGTTGGCTGACCTCCTTTTTGGGCAATATTATACGCAAAGGCGTTGGTGAATGTCAAGAAAAATCGACTTAGCAAGGGGGTATATGTCTCAAAAATATAGTTTAAGCGTGTGCATTCCCGCAAGAAACGAACAATTTCTTTCCCTTACGGTTGATGATCTCTTGAAGAATATCCGAGGGAATACTGAAATCATCGTGATATGTGACGGGAACTATCCTGACCCTCCCATTAAGGATGACCCAAGGGTAACGCTGATCTATCATAGCCAGTCTATTGGACAGAGAGCGGCATGTAATGAGGCGGCGAGGTATTCAAGGGCGAAATATCTGGCGAAGTGTGATAGCCACTGTTCCTTTGATGAAGGGTTTGATGTGAAGTTACTTGAAGATATGCAGGATGATTGGACGATGGTTCCGATCATGAAAAATTTATGGATTTATGATTGGGTGTGCGAATCAGGCCACCGTAGGTACCAAGGTCCTTCTGGCCCCTGTACGGAATGTGGTAAACCAACTGTAAGAGATTTGAAGTGGATCGGGAAAAATAATCCACAGAGTACAGTATACTGCTTTGACCCCGAACCGCATTTCCAGTACGCAGTAGACTTTAAGAAACGGGATTGGTATCAAAAGTCTCTTAAAGAAACAGGGTTGACCGAGACAATGAGTTTACAGGGGTCTTTTTTCATGTTAACCCGACAGAAGTATTTTGAACTCAATATGAATGACGAGGAGTTCGAGAACTGGGGATCGCAAGGTTTAGAAGTGGCAATAAAAACATGGACTTCTGGGGGAAAGGTTATCTGTTCTCATAAGACATGGTATTCTCACTGCTTTCACACGCAAGGGGGGGATTTCGGGTTTTCATGGCCTTGTTCTGGTAGACAGGTTGCCCGAACAAAGAGAAGGGCGAAACAAGTTTTCTTCAAACAAAAATGGGGACCACAGCAAAGATATCCCCTGAGCTGGCTTGTGGAACGATTTTGGCCTACTTCTTATTGGAAAGATGAGGATTTAAGGATTCTCAAGGCGACGGAGGCGACATTCTTTGACTTTGACCTTAAACTTTTCAGGGTTCCTGGCGTAGTTGGTTCTGTTCCAAGCCCGGTGACAGATCATACATCTTCTGTGTCCTCTCTTGTCGGGAGGAGGGAGCAAGTGCCCGTTTCTGCAATGAGTCAACCTGGTCTTCCAGGGGATAATCTTATCTCCGGGACCACGGTTCTCTCTGACGTTGGCACGTCGCCTACGTTGACCGTCGGCAGCACAGATAGTACAGATACGAAAAGGAGGACTGTTGGGAAAGTGTCTCGTGGGGGGCAAGAGGTGTCCTCTGGGGCAGTGAGTTTTGGCACGGTTGACGGAAGAAACAGCATTGGAGGGACGGAGATTATCAATCTGCAAAGCCAATCTGAGATGGAAAGGACTACAACAAGCCCTATTATTACAGACAACATGATCAACAACGGGAATGCCAGTGGCGTAACCCATAGGGACGGGTCCGATAAGCCAGGCGAAAGTCAATCTGTGCATTCTGAAGGTGTGGTTGTGTCCGATAGAGTTGGCGAGACGTTTGAAGTTGCCAAGCCCATATCCATCCTTGTCGAGACTCCCCAGCCAGTTCCAGCACCCAGTGATAGGGTCAATCTCAATCTTGGAAAAAATTCTGTCGATGTCTCTTGCGGAAAGGGTGGGGATTATGAGAAAATTGGAATTAGACATGAATCCTCCCATAGTAAGGATTTGTGTTTAGGATTGGAACGGTGCGACGAACATCGTTCCATTCCGAATACTATACCACAAGCCGATAAATTACGCAAGTGTATAATATTTTACAGTGACAATGAATTAGATGAAACGATCTTCAAGGCAGTCCAGAAACAACTCCTTCGATCCCTCAATGGCAACGAACTCATTTCTGTCACTCTCAAGCCAATAGACTTCGGCAAAAACATCGTCCTCCCCCTAAAACGTAGCCACCTTTCTATGGCACGTCAACAGCTTGCAGGGTTGGAGGCAAGTACAGCAGACATCATATTTTTCGCAGAGCACGATATTTTATATCCAAAAGAGCATTTTGATTTTACTCCCCCACGTAAAGATGTTTTTTATTACAATTTGAACTGGTACAAGGTTCGCACCCAGGACGGCCAATCTCTTCACTTTACGGCCAAGCAAGTAAGTGGCCTATGCGCTTACCGAGACATCCTTCTCGACTACTACCGGAAGAGGGTTTCCATGATCGAGAGTGGAGAGATTGGAGGGAGAAGGCATTTTGAGCCAGGAAGCAATCATTACAGGGATGCGTATGATAAGCTTACCAACCTTGGGTCTGATACCTGGCGATCTTCCGTCCCTTACGTGGACATTAGGCACAAAGGAACTGTGACCAGGAATATCTTCGATCCCTCTGGTTATCGCAACACGATGAAGGATTGGACAATGGTGGACGAGATACCTGGAGGGTGGGGAAAAACAAAAGGAAGATTTTGGGAGTTCTTGCAGGAGGCGGTCGATGCCATATAAAAAATACCCACCCGTAGATGAAGCGACGATGGACAGAAAAAGATTCGAGGGACATCATTCCGTGTGCCAGACCCTAAGAGATATTTATCATCTTACGGATGATCCGGAGATTAAGCTTAAGTGCAGGTTGGCGGTGGCAATGACGAAAGCTATGCACGAGCGCCTAAAATGGTACAAGGCAAAGAACCTTGCCGAAGCAGAAATAAGGGAGAAAAAGGATGCCTCAACTTAACTTTGAATATAAAAACCTTATAGGCATTTCAAGGCAGAAGGATACCAACAGAATTCCGGTAGGATATGTTGCCTACGCCATGAATGTTGATTCGGATGATGAAAAGAAACTTCGTAGACGCAGGGGTCTTACTTCTGTTTCCACGGTGAATACCCATAGCGTATGGTCAAACAGGGATATCTGTCTATGTGTCCAGGGAGGCGTCTTAAAAGAGGTAACAATTAACCTTGTTACCAACACAGCCACCTATGTTACCCTGTTATCTGGGGCGGGCGATACACCCATGATCTTTCGGGAAGCGGGGGATATGGTCTTTTTTTCCAATAGCGACGTTTTTGGATATATCCGGGAACATGCGGTACATGGTATTTCAGAAGTTAGCGAGACCTTTAAGGTTCGGATGGTGGGAGGACACCTGATGGAATATTGGGATTCTCGCCTATGGGTATTTCAGGATAACATTCTGATTTATTCCGATGCCACAGAACCAATGGTTAGAGACGAGAGGCATAACTTCGTGACGTTCAATGGCCGTGGAAGGATGCTTGAGGCCGTCAGGGACGGGATTTACGTGAGCGATAACGAAAGGTGTGGTTTTCTTCAGGGAGGAGCGGGAGACCCTCCCAAGTTCAATTATACCGAGGTCTGTCCTTCTCCATGTATCGAAGGCATGGCAGTCTCAAGTGTTGAACAATTAGCAGGAATATCGGTTAAGGTGGTATTCTGGGTTACAGAGGAAGGTTGTTACATGGGACTGCCAGGGGGGCAAGTGAATAAGGTTACGGGGGATCATTTTTACATTGAAGGGGCGTCAATAGGGAGGATGATGGTTTTGAATAGGTCTTTTCCGGATCATACAAGTATTGACCAGCTATTAGGGACCTATGACTTATGGCCTGGCTATGGAGGAATGGAAATAGAGTTAGATGTTCCGGCGACGGACGTTGACGGTCGCATTACTGCGGCTTAATCTTACGCTTTTGCGTAGAAGAAAGGGAGGAAAGGAAAATGACGGTAAAATATTCGAGGGCTTTAATAAATTTGTTGGCTGATGGAAAGGGATTAAGGGAAATTTATGGAGATTGCGTCTTAGATGTGTATTCTGGGACGGCTCCTACAAACCCGGAAGATGCGGCAACGGGAACAAAGCTTTGCAAGTTTACCTTGTCAAGTGCCGCCGTAGTAACTACTGACCGAGGCGTTCCGAGAGTCTACAAGCTTGTTCCTGCTACCGGTTCTACGCCGGGCAGCACCATTAAAGTTACCGTTACGGTGGAGGGAGTTGGTACCACACACATCTATACCATTTTGGCGGCTGACAGTACAGACCAGAAGGTTGCCGTGAAGGTGGCACAGATGTTAAACGATCTTCCTCAGATTCAGGCTATCTGTGAGGGAGACACAGTAAATATCTGGGCACAATGTAGGATTCCTGGTTTGGCATTGACGATTGCCGATGGAACCGGTACTTATGGAATCAACTGCTCGGCAAAGGTGGCGGCGGTCGCCACAAACGCCCTCCAGTTTAGTGCGCCAACGGCAGGGGTTATTTCAAAACCAACGGCAGCTACCTGGACAGGAACTAACCTTGCAACCGGAACGGCAGGATATTTTAGATTATGCCTTCCGGTAGACCCCGAAAGTGCGGGAACTCCAACCGCTGACACTGGTTACATCTACAAGAGAACTCAAGGAACGCTTGCGACGGTAGGAGGGGACGCACAGATTGATCCAACAACGGTGACATTGAGTGCAACGTCAACGGTTACATCGTTCAGCTTGACAGTACCGACGTCTTAGGACGTGTTTTTTAAAACCATTCTTGCTTTATAATAGAGGGAAACTATGCCTGAATCTGCTTCGATGAGTCCGAGCGAATCGCCGAGCGAATCACCTTCGTTGAGTCCATCGGCCTCTGCATCACCATCGATTTCGCCGTCGCTCAGCCCGAGCGCAAGCGTCAGTCCATCGATTTCGCCTTCGAGATCACCCTCCGGGAGTCCTTCGGCGTCACCATCGTTAAGTCCGAGCGCAAGCATTTCGCCTTCGACGTCACCATCCAAAAGTCCGTCGGAGTCGCCATCGAGAAGTCCATCCAAAAGTCCTTCTGGAAGTCCTTCAATGTCTCCAAGCGAAAGTCCCTCAAAATCGCCTTCGGCGTCACCATCCTTAAGTCCGTCAACGTCACCATCGTTAAGCCCCAGCGCAAGCCTTTCTCCGTCCCTGAGTCCTTCGGCCAGCTTGTCGCCGAGTGCAAGCCCAAGCGTATCACCCAGCATGTCACCCTCTGCATCGCCATCGTTAAGTCCAAGTCCCGTGATAGATATTATTAAGGCTGGATGTTCGATAAGCAGCATAAGCTCAAATAATGGACGAAAACTTGTCCGAGATAGCACAGGAAGATTGCACGTTGTTTATCATAGGGTTGCAACTGTCTGGAATATTTATCATTCGTATTCGGATGACAGCGGACAAACATGGACGGAAGAAGCGATTACAAGTGATGCATCGTACAACCAGTGGAGTCCATCCATAGCCATCGATAGTAGCAATCACTTGCATGTGGTATGGCATGGAACATCTGTCTTATCCACCACTATTGACCAAATCAGATATTCTAAATACGAAGGTTCGTGGAGTACGCCGGTTGACTTAACCGGGGAAGTTTACACGCAGGCACTTCCTTCGATAGCCATTGATAGCGGTGATCATATACATGTGGTTTGGGAGGGAATGTCCTCCGTGTCCCCAAGTTACACTCAGGTTAGGTATTCTCAGTACGAATCTTCCTGGAGTGCGCCTACCAACCTAACCAGCGGAAACCTCTGGAGGTGGAATCCCTCCGTAGCCATTGATAGTGGGAATAATTTGCATATTGTTTGGGGGGAAGGCCCCGATAGTCTTACCAGCCAAATAATGTATTCTAAGGGTGCGCCCTGGAGCCCCGTCCAGTTAAGCGATGGCAGTTATATGCAGGCTGACGCCTCTATTGCCATCGATAGCAGTAATCATGTGCACGTTGTCTGGGAGGGTAGGTCTCCCGCTCTCCCGGACTATAATCAAATCAGGTATGCTAAATATGAAGCTTCGTGGAGCACGGTTGTCGATTTAACTGGGACGAAGACCGTGGGTTATGATCAGCAAAGCCCTTCCATAGCGATCGATACCGGTGACCGGTTACATGTAGTGTGGTATGGCGCATCGGTGGTTTCTCCAAGCGCTTATCAAATCAGGCATACCAAATATGACGGTTCATGGAGTACGGACACTGACTTAACTACTGATAGTGTGTCTCAATATTATCCTTCAACTCTATGGGCAAACAATATTTATTCGGTCAATGCACAGGGTTATTGTTTCGCCTACATGGATGACACAACCCTAACGTTTTATGCGAGCGACGAAATATCTTTCTATGGAATGGCTTCCCCCAGCTTATCGCCAAGCCTGAGCCCAAGCAAATCGCCAAGTCAATCTCCATCACTCTCTTCTTCGGGCAGCCCAAGCTTAAGTCCGAGCCCGTCGCCATCGCTTTCACCCTCGGCCTCGGAAAGCCCTTCGGCGTCACCATCGTTGAGTCCAAGCGCAAGCCTATCTCCTTCGGCCTCTGTCAGTCCAAGCACATCACCCTCGCTATCTCCATCGGCCTCTATTAGCCCAAGCGAGTCACCGTCGAGAAGTCCCTCTAAATCACCTTCGGCGTCACCATCTATAAGCCCTTCGGCGTCACCATCGTTAAGTCCGAGCGCAAGCCTATCGCCTTCGGCCTCTGTCAGTCCAAGCGCATCTCCTTCGCTATCTGCAAGTTTGAGTCCATCGCCTTCGGCCTCTGTCAGTCCAAGCGCATCTCCTTCGGTGAGCCCAAGCCCAAGTGCGGGAACCCTTATCTGTGATTTAGCCTTTGCTCTTAGCGTTCCGGCAATAGAGGTTAGCGGAAAAATCGCTGGCCCAGGGTTGATAGGACCATCGCTTGAATTACCGGCGATTGTGGTTTCAGGCAATATCGTTACCGGCGGGGCGTTTTCGGCAATCCTTGAGCTTGCACCTCATGCATCAGGAACTATTCGTGTTGGAGGGTTGTTTTCGGGGACAATCAATGTTCCCATTGAGGTATCAGGAACGATTTATAGTGGTGGCGGATTGGTTGCCTCGTTAATCCTTCCTGCGATACATGTTGATGGCCTCATTGCCAAAAACACGACTGGGTTTGAAATCACTGTTCCCGTGATAACCCTTTCGGGCACGATCATTACCGGAAGAGTGGTTAGTGGCGGAGTAAGCGTTCCTGCGATTAAGGTTCTGGCAACCATCGGCCATTATAATTCGCTGACATTTGACCTCGATTTGCCTGAGATAACTACCAACCTTTTTATTATGGGAGCGCAAAAGATCACGGTTCAAGGCGCTCCTCTTCGGAAGGCGTTCGTTGTTAATTTAGCTCATTTCGGGGTGACAGAATACTCTGGATACTCTTTCAATTCATTTGCTAACTACCATTTTAGTAAAACCTACATAGGCGCCAGCGAAGAAGGTATTTTTGTGCTGGACGGGGATGACGACAATGGCGTTAGGATCAATGCTACAATTCAACCAGGGAATGAAGACCTTTGGTCACAGACGATAAAGCGACTTAGGGAGGGTTTTGTAACGATGAGGGGTGGGCCAATTTCCATCGAACTGATTCTTGACGAAGGAAGGTTAGACCCGGTGACGAGGGATTTAGAGTATGTCGAAAGTACGATTCATGAAGAGCGATTTAAAATATCACGGGGGTTGAAGAATAGATTTTTTTCTGTGATTTTTAAAAACTTAGGTGGGAATGACTTTAGCCTTGAGTCTTTCCGATTTTTTTGCGATGAGATTCAAAGGAGAAAACGTTGACAGTGACTTTTTATAGAAACCATGTAAAGGAGAAACAACATGGCCTTCCCGACTAACTTAAGTTCCGCAATAGACAATGTCACAGAGATCGTAGCGGCACATCTGAACAACCTTGAGGTTAAGGTTGGAATAGATGGGTCGGCGGTCAACACTACCCTGGACTATCTGATCAAGAGTGCATCCAGCACTGACCCTGGGCATAAACATCCGCAGGCTAAGATAACAGGGTTGACTACGGGAGATAGTCCTGTGTTTGGAACGGTTTACCTGTCAAATGTTGGTGATGGTCATGTTCCTTATCAGAACAATGGAATGGCAGGGTTAGTGTCAGGTTCAATTCACACAGATGGGTCGAATGTTTTTATAGGTGATACACAGAATGCTAATACAACCCTTGGACTAACAATCAATCAGGGAGCTAATGACGATCAGATATTGGCTCTCAAATCCAGTGATATTGCTCATACCGTTACAACTGACACCGAAGCAGATACCTTTGGATATATTTCAAAGTATTCAGCTACCCTCGGTGGAGTTTTATTCCGAGGTCTCACGGATGCTGATGCGGCGGGAGCAATGGTCGTTGAGGGTATCATAGGGGCAACTGACCCAACGGATACGAATGCGGCCTTGATCCTGATTGGAAGTAAGCAGACGGGGACAACTACAGCAGCCTTGGCAGCAGCAGAGACGGTGTTACAGGTTAAGAATAGGACTACTAATCTGGTAACTGTTTTGGGAAGCGGCAACGTCGGCATCGGGACGACGGGACCGAATGATAAATTAACCTTAGCTAATTCTTCTGCTAACAGCACGGGTATTCAGTTGCGTTCGAGCGTTTTGACCCCCAATGGTACTGACTATTCTGCGGGTAGAATTCTTGGAGGATTCAGAGGTGAAAGCGGGTATGATAATGGATATTTGGATTTACAATATCCTACCGCAGAAAACACTTTTACAACGGGGCTAAGGTTAATAAACGGCAAAGTCGGCATCGGGACGACGGCACCACAGCAAGCATTACATGTGGTAGGCACTATCCTAGCAGATGGAGATGGTGGAGGATACGCTGGTACAACTGGATTTACTGATGTTGTAGATATAGCGGCGAGGTCAACCGGAGTGGGAACGGTACTATTTGATGATGCAACAAATCGAAACAGTGCAGGGTTTATCAAGATATACATTGGGACCGTTCCTTATTTTTTACCTGCGTTTGCAGCTATAACCTAAATGTAGTATACTTCAATGTATGCAACCATTTAGGAGGGACTATGCCAGAGCGACTAAATAAAAGGATTTGCGAGTTTTGCGGCAAGGAATATCAGACACACAACAGTACAAGAACGTGCTCTATAAAGTGTCGTGACCACTTAAAAACGCAGAACAGGATACAGCGATCTGAAACTAAGGAATGCCCGATCTGCGGAGAGATAAGTAAGTTGCAGTGGATTGCTCACGGGATAAGTGTGTGCAGTTTGAGATGCAAACGAACAATTAACTCAAGGGAATGGCGCAACCAACATGGCGGATCAGTTGATATTAGTAAACGTAGCACAATAAAGCCTTTTGTAACTTGTAAGGTGTGCGGGAAAATCGTTTTGGGTAAAAGCTACAAACAATTATATTGCAGTAGAGAGTGTAAAATAATTGGCGGACATCGAAACAAGAAAATGATAGTTGATAATAAAAGGGAGTCTATAAAGACTTGCGAAATATGCGGCGTGTCTATTGATAAAATTCCAACTCCAAGAGAACTCAACTTCAGATCGTTTGGGCAAAGGGCGATGGATACTAAGGTGCAATTCGATCACATTGTTTGCCGAGTTGATAACGGACAAAACAACGACGAGAATCTTCGAGGTGTGTGTTGGATGTGTAACCACGTAAGGGGAACGATGGACAAGAAGTTCGACAACGCCGTGGCAAAAGCGTCAATAGCGTTTTGGGCTGAGGTATTTGCTACAATTACCTAGGAGGATCAATGGACATAAAACGTAATCCCGCTGGATTAGGATGGATGGTAAGGTACGATAATGGAACGTATACAATATTTTACACACAAAAGGAGGCAGTGAAATGTATGGCAAAAATTGATACAGTAAAAGCGATCATCAATGCAGTTAAAAGTCTGGCAACAGCAACCGATCAAGCAACAGATTTAGTCAGCGAATACTGGGATGTTGGAACATTCGTTGACGAGGATGTAGCAGCGTTGGGCATCACTGCTGCACAGCTTACATCCTGCATTACGTTATTAGAGCAGGTAGATAAACTCATGACGAACCAAGAGACAAGCCTATCTATGTATAGAACTACCCTGAATCAAGTTCGAAGGGTTGCAACGTAAATTATAGAATATACGTTGCTTACGATACAACGAACTGGAGACCGATTAACTAAGTAAATAAGAAGGGAGATCCCATGAAGATTAATTTTAGTCAAGCGTTAAAGGCGTTGGATGGAACACCAATCTCAAGACTTGACGGAAAGGGAGAATTTACCCTCAAGTTTGTTTCCCAGGAAGCGTTACTTTTATCCTTTCAGGACGAACAGGGGTTGGGGGGAGAAGAGAAAACCAGGAGGTGGGTTTTGGCTACGATGATTGAGGCAAACCCAGAGAAAATTGATTTAACCTCGGAGCAGATAGCGTTGATTAAGAAACTTATTGGCAAGGCTTATGGGCCGCTTATCGTTGGTCAGGCATGGGAGTTGTTGGAGGCGGGAGTCACTGGTTAGGGGGAACTGAACTTTGGCCGACATCATAAAGTATGGAACTGGAATTCTATATGGTACGGGTCATCTATATGGAGAATATATTCCCTCGGCCTCGATATCTCCGAGCCTTTCGCCCTCTAAGGGTCCTTCGGTTTCTCCATCCCTAAGTCCTTCGGCTTCTATAAGTCCTTCGTTATCTCCATCAGTCTCACCTTCAATCAGTCCTTCGGTCTCACCTTCGGTCTCACCCTCTTTAAGCCCATCTGTTAGTCCAAGTTTATCACCGTCGGCCAGTCCATCCTTGAGTCCATCATTGAGTCCTTCTGCTTCCTTGAGTCCCAGTCTAAGTCCGTCTAAATCTCCTTCTGTATCACCCTCGGTATCACCTTCACTATCACCCTCTCTTAGTCCGAGTGAATCTCCGAGTCTCTCTCCTTCGGCCTCATTATCTCCATCATTGAGTCCGTCTGTTTCACCGTCCGTTAGCCCATCGATTTCACCGAGCCTATCACCGAGTTTATCTCCGTCGGAAAGTCCGAGTCTTTCACCCTCTGCGAGTTTAAGCCCATCTGAAAGTCCGTCACTTAGTCCAAGTGTATCGCCTTCTTTTTCGCCATCGATGAGTCCGTCTTTATCACCTTCGGAGAGCCCTTCGTTAAGTCCAAGTGCTTCGCTCTCTCCGAGCCTGTCACCAAGCAAATCTCCAAGTCTGTCACCATCGGCTTCGCTCTCACCCAGCTTGTCACCGAGCGAAAGTCCTTCTGCCAGTCCTTCTGTAGGCAGTTTTTCCTTATCTCCAAGTGCATCGCCTTCACTTTCTCCCTCTGCGAGCCTGAGTCCATCCATTTCTCCAAGTGAATCCTTGAGCCTTAGTCCGAGTGCCAGTCCAAGCGTATCGCCTTCGGCATCACCGAGCCTTAGTCCGAGCGAATCTCTATCCATAAGTCCATCTCTTAGTCCTTCAATCTCTCCATCAATCAGCCCTTCGGTTAGTCCAAGTAAATCGCCTTCGTTAAGCCCATCTGAGAGTCCAAGTGTAAGTCCGAGTCTGTCACCGAGCGTCAGTCCGTCAATATCTCCGAGTTTATCGCCCTCCCTGAGCCCTTCGGAAAGCCCGAGTGAATCACCTTCAATCAGCCCATCGGCAAGTCTTTCGCCGAGCCTTAGCCCCAGCGGGTCGCCAAGTCTTTCCCCAAGCGTCTCTATCTCACCGAGTATGTCTCCGAGTGCCTCTCCATCCATTAGTCCTTCAAAGAGTCCCTCGGAGTCACCCTCGATGTCTGCTTCGGTAAGCCCGTCTTTATCCCCATCAGTCTCCGAATCTCCATCGGTTTCTCCATCGGTATCACCTTCGGCATCACCCAGCCTTAGTCCAAGTGAGTTAGCGTCCTTATCTCCATCGGAGAGTCCCAGTAAATCACCAAGCTTGTCTCCGAGTATTTCACCCTCGGGATCACCGAGCTTAAGTGTGAGCGAATCACCTTCAGAGAGTCCAAGCCTATCAGCCTCTCTGTCTCCAAGTGAATCTCCCTCGGAATCTAAGAGTCTGAGCGCATCAGAAAGTCCGTCAGAATCACCAAGCGTTAGTCCATCGGTTAGTCCATCTTTATCGCCGTCAATGTCGCCTTCCAAGAGTGAAAGCGAATCACCAAGCCTTTCGCCTTCGGAAAGTCCTTCGAGGTCGCCCTCGTTAAGTCCCTCGGCGAGTCCGTCGATATCTCCATCACTTTCCCTTAGTCTTTCGCCTTCGGAAAGTCCATCGGTTTCTCCAAGCGTTAGTCCCTCAGCGAGTCCGTCGATGTCTCCATCGATATCTCCAAGCGTGAGTCCCTCGTTCAGTCCTTCGGCCAGCTTATCTCCATCCGAAGAACCGATCGAGCTTCCTCCTCTTTTTTCGCCAGAATTATACTATAAGAAATTAAAGATGGTTCGTTCTTCAATAACGCCCGATGGTGATTTTTTATATAAAACAATGAAAATGGTTGTTCCTCCCCTGCTTAGCCTAGAGGGTGGGTTTGGGTATCAAAACCTCAAAACGGTTATTCCACCTTCGTTAAGTCCGGAAGGTGATTTTTCATATAAGACAATGAAAATGGTTGTTCCTCCCCTGCTTAGCCCAGAGGGTGGGTTTGGGTATCACAAGACAAGGATGATCAGCAAGACAGGATTGCCGGAAGGTGGTTTTATGTATAAGAAATTGAAGATGATAATTCCTCCATCACCAAGTGCAGAGGCAGGTTAGATTGAAGAAAACGACAGAAGAAGAACTCAATATGTGGAGATACGGATATCCGTCCACTGCCGTATCTTGGAACCTAAACGGCGATGTGACCTCTTGCCAGGCGTATGTAGGAGAAGCCGCAAACCTTCTCTATGGCCTCAAGAACAGGATGAAGTTGGGTGGGTTAAAGTCCCTGCAAACATATCGCAACTACCCTGATGGGACAACGATTATTGCAAGATCGGTATTTGGGATGGATTATATTGAGATTATATCAGGAAAGGCCATTGCTCCTTCATGCAAGATAAGATTGTATGATGACAATTATATGTTGCTTCACCTTGGAGCCCCAAGGGTAGTTCCTCCTATGAAGTGGTACGAGTTGGACGTTGGACAGGAGGAACACCACAAAGAGTTGAGGGTTTACGATAAAACATCCAAAACGTTGAGCATCAAGAATCCAGAGGGTGAGGAGGAGGTTGAGGGTTATGATTACATCAAAACCTATTACTCATGGACAACCATAGATTGTGCAGCTTGTAGTCCATTGACCCTTACCGTTGCCCAGGGAGATGATTCATGGGTGCTTACTGGAAGTTCTCCGAACCGACCATTCTGGTATAAATCAGAGAACGATAATGGAACATTGATCTACAACTACAATGGTATCATGGTGCCTCACCACATGGGGTATGATTGGACAGACCCTGTTGTTCCACCGAACCCGTTGAACCATACGATCTATAGTTTTTCTGGCTGTCAGGCAGAGATACTTGAGATAAGCGTATACAAAGATGGAGTGGATTCCGGCAAGACAACCTTCTTCATGTCCGATGAGAGAGGAAGTTATTTCGTCTGGAAAGCCTATACCGAGTGGACAAATAATGGCCCAAGGGGCATGTTTGGTATCCCTATCGTCTTCTCTCGCACAGGGCTTGGCTACATGTTGATGAAGGGATTTATTACAAACCAGGGAATTGTGCTCTGTGAAAGCGACCCAACTATCATCAAGGTGGACTGTTGCGAAAAGACTGCTGACGAGAGAGCGGTCATCATGTACTGGGAATCGTTAGGTGGACATGAGGTTACGGGTCCAACCTGCGTAGACCAGCCGTTTATGTTCATGGGAAACATGAAGGTTTGCGAAGTTCCCCCAGAAGTTGCTGGTTGGTATGCCAGGTTTTGTGTAGGCTTTGCAGGTAAACGTGGGAATAATATGTATTACTACATGTTCCCAGAAACCAAGGGTAGCTGTCTACCGCTCACCTGGACATGGGATAACCCTTTCTTTGAGGTTCTTCCAGCGATACCGAACGGAGAGACGGCAGCCATCCACTTAGCAGAAGGTTGTGTTGACCCAGAAACAGCTCCCAAGACAATGGGAGGGTGTGAGACTAACGTTATCGTAACTGTCAAGGATAGATGTAGGGTGGAAAGAGACCTCGCTGGTCTACCTGGTACTGACGAAACTGAAGGAATGGATCAGACGAAATTCCTTTCGTGTTGTGAAATTGTAGAACTAAATCCATTCTCTATAGGATATACAACATTATCACCAGGTCTTAGCGTAGAACAAATGCTAAACACAAACAATGGATGTGTTCCGGTGACATGGTCTTTTACTGGGAATGGTTCATTGAAACAGGGAGCAGAGTTACCATACGTTCCGACGAGAACTGATGTTGCATATTATACGTCACCAGACTCTAACCCAGGTTGCGAAAATGTTGACACAGTCACGGCAACTGATTGTTGTGGAAGATCAGCTACGATAGAGTTTACGGTAACCGCTAATACGGCAGGATCAATATGCCTGTCAACGCTAAGTGTTTTTCCTGGAGCGTGTGCCCCTTATTGGGGCACCTATATGTGCTATACTTCATGGTCCGCAACCGAAACGGTTTGGGATTGTGCGGGCAACGAGACTCATTCGCACAGCGATAGTGGTGCAGGTTATGGTGCGTATTGCTATGAAGGTGCGGGAACTGACCCTAGAAATTATTTGTGCGAAGGGTGTGGTAGCTGTGTTGTGACCATGATGGAGATGTTTTGGAATCAGGGAACAGTATACCGATGTTGGGCCAAGGGGCAGCCTGTACCATGGAATGTAGTAGGAGACCAGCGGTCCGCTGCCCAAATCGCAGCAGGTTGTTGTCCAATAAATCCATTGACTGGTCTACCATTTTAGGAGAAATGTTATGGCATTTGATCCAGAGGTTCACCAAGCCAAGCAGATACTAATCAGGTGTGGTCGGGCACTACGTGAATGTAAGGGGCTTCCACCAGAGAATAATATCACTATCCTATACGAAGAAGCTTCCATAGCTCTTGGAATACCTTTGCTCGAAACAACTACTGCCGACGCAGGACGTATTCCTCCTGTACACGAAATGAAGACAATAGACGGCACCAAGTTCCTTGTCCCCCGCAAGGACTGTCCCTCCTGTGGTGGCAAGGAAACCATGATCCTTGGGCCACTATGTGGCAGTTGTGTAGATGCTAAGGACGAGGATGGTAAACGTAAGTACCATACCATGTGGCAGTGCACAGAGTGTAAGGTAAAGGACAGGTCGGAAAAGTTCTTCGCACAATGGATGACAGAGTTAGGGGTAGAGATGCCAACGGGAACGAAGGAACAGTTAGGGATTCGCACGTTTACCGACACCGGGTTAAAATAGAGGGAGGTTGATATGGCTATTCCAATTTATGATATAAGCAGGGCTGCGATAACGGAGGTTCAGAGTCAGTTCGACTTAGCGAGAGATTATGCGACAGAGGCAAAAACTGATGCGGATACGTTACTTACCTCTCTCTCCGTCTTAGCAGAATCAATCCATGCAATCGACAGTAGTGTCGGTATAGACGATGTGGATTCTTCCGTTACGTCTTTTGTGGGAACCGCTCCTACCCCTCCCGACCCTACAATGACCATCCCCGATCTTCCGACAAAGACTACCAGCAGTCTCGTTCTGGAACCCATCAGCCCAACAATGAGTCCAGGGACTATCCCTGGAAAACCAACCGTTGTAATTGATGCAGGGTCTCTCACCGTAAGCTGGAACCCCGGCGCCTCTCTTCCGTCCTTGGGAGATATCAGTATTGACACGGGTGGTTCTCCTGTAATAGATGTTTCGACCAACGTATCTCCGATTAATCCGGCGGGAGCATCTTATGACTCTCCGTTATTGACAGCCCTCAAGACAAGGCTGTTGGCCGATGTTCAGACGGACATAGATAGGCCGTCGGTTGAAGTAGCAAAGTGGGACAGGGCCAGGGCCAGAGACTTATTGACTCATCAAGCCAGTCTGGACACGATCCGGGGAGATTGGTCAAAGAGTGGACTTCCCTTGCCGGACGGAGCATTAACGGCAGGCATTGAATCTGAGAACGTAAGATACTCAAATACATACGATGATAGAAGTGGGCAGATTGCGATTGAAGAGGCGAACCTCGCCATACAGGTCAGGCAGTCGGCTATTGCGCAGGCAGTTCAAACGGAAAATATCCTTATGACCTTTGCCAATACTGTGCAGGAAAGGATATTCCAAGCATCACGAGCTACGGTTGAAGCCGAAATCCAGGTTATTAATGCTGTTATGATGAAGTATCGCATTATGACCGATATTTACCAAGCAGTTTCAAACATAAGGATAGCAAAGAGCAGGGCCGAGGTTGACGCTTATTCTGCTGGCGCAGGCGTGTATAAGGCGGCCGTTGACGCAGAGGCGGCCAGATGGAACGCTGAGGCCAATATTTACCAGACCAAAGCAAGCGTTGAAATTGCGGAAGGAAAAGGTGCTATAGATATTTATGGGTCAGAAGTGCAAGCGTACAAGGCAAACGTTGATGCGGAGGCAGCCAGGGTTAACGCCGAAGTTAATGTATATCAGGCATTGTCAAGCGTTCAGATAGCAGAGGCTAAGTCATTGGTAGACACCTACGTAGCAGAAGTGCAAGCGTACAAGGCAAACGTTGATGCGGAGGCAGCCAGGGTGGATGCCTTAGCTAAGCTTTTTAGCTCAGAAGTGGAGGGATATAAGGCTGATGCGTCGGTATATCAGGCCGTAAGTGGTGTTGAAATTGAAATTATCAAAAACAAGACAGCGCTCTCCATATCAAGAGCAAACCTTGAAATGAAGGAAGCCGAGATTCAGATTGCGCAATACCAGGCTTTGACTAATTTAAAAATTGAGGCCATGAAGGCTATGGGCAGTATGGTTGCCCAGCAAATAGCTGGCGCATTGTCGAGCATCCATGCGACCGCAAGTATGGACCGTAAAGATGGGGTTGATTACAACTATAATGTAAGCGAAACACTTGAATAATGAGGAGGAGAAAAATGGAACTTTCGAATGATTGGCACAAGAGAACAAATAAAAGACTCTTTGATATCCTTGGGGATATCCTAAAAGATTCGCAACCACCGAGGCCGACCTTACCACCTAAACCAGGGTTGCCACAAAGATCGGGGGTTCCATCAAGACCTTCGCATGGATATGCGATAGCAGAGAAGGCCCCAGAGATCGTGACTGCTCCTGGCGCATATTTCCCGGCTAAAAAGGGGGAGGTTATACCGCTTGTGCCAAGACAGGCCGGAGGAAATGTTGATCCAAACCTTTTCCAGAATAAGATGACCTTCGAGGGGATGGGTTCGATGGATGACGCACAGTCTCGACGCATACAGTCGATAACCCAAGACATAGAAAGGAACAGAAATATACCAACTCCTCCCCCACCCGTTGCACCGGTTACGCCTCCCCCACCCGTTTCGCAACCAGTTGCATCTCCTCCTGTTACTCCGCAAGCGGCCCCCGCTCAACCCTTAACATGGTATCAACAGAGAACTCAGGCGAACCTTCCTGAGAATAAACCGTTGAACTCCTATTCTCCGCAACAGTTTGTAATGCAGGCGCCTAAACAGTTTAAATATAAAAGTGGGGGGTCAGGGTTTGAGAGTGATCAGAGGGCGGCATACGATAAACAGAACAAACCCTATTTTGATATGATAAACCGAATAGGACAACCCCAGGCGGATACCCCGTTGATTCCGAGACAGGCCGGAGGAGGCGTTGATCCTTCGATCCCAGAAGGAGAGTTAAATCGGTTAAAGGCATTGGCGGCCCAACAGAACAGACAGAACGTGGCTCCATCGGTTCCAGAACCAACGGAAGCCGACAGGTTTCTTCAGCGCCCTACGCCAACAACGGAAAACACTGCATTACCAAAAGAAGCGTTAAGCAGCCATTACCCAGCTCCACGGGGGAGGCGTTGGTATATTGAAGCTAGGGACCCTAATGGTATGCGAGAGGCAACATACCAAGGGTCGAGAACTCTCCCTACGCCAACAACGGAAAACACTGCATTACCACGAATTGACGTGACAGAGCTGGAGCGAAGGGTTAAGGCTTTGCCTCAAGGAGCTACTGGAAATTGGGGGGAGACAGGGGAACAAGAAATGCTAAGCAGTCATGCTCCAATGGAAGTTAGGGACCCTAATGGTATGCGAGAGGCAACATACCAAGGGTCGAGAACTCTCCCTGCGCCAACAACGGCAAGTTCCGAAAAAATATTTGACCGGGGAACAGGCATCGAAGATTGGTCTATTAAAAAAGAAGTCCTACCTTCAGGGAAAACACAGTATACAATTCCGGGCACTCAAGGAACCGCAACGGTAAGCCCGGAAGAAGGGAAACCACCTCCAGGCAAGCCTTTGGGTGGTTATGCTCCTAAGATAGAGGGTGGAACCCTTTCCGTGATTCCTACGAGAGAAACAGGGGCCTCTGATACAGGACAACCGGCGGCGAGTCGCAAGGCATGGGATTTCCCTGAATATTATGATAAAATTTCAGCAGATCGTGCTAAGTGGACAGCTCCCGGATATTACGAGAAAGCGTTGGCCGAGAGGAGGGCGCAACCCGGTGGGGAGAATGTGATTGGCATTACCCCTGGATACGAACAGGCAGAGAGAGAACGTTATCTGGCCGAGAACCCTGAAGCCAGAGAGAAAAAGTATAGAGAGGCGATGGTAGAACAGGCAAGGGAAGCCAACAAACCCATGATGGACGCCTACATGAAGATGATCGAGCAGAACCAGAATATCATCAATGGGAACTACGGAAACGTCATGATGAGCAAAAGGGCTAAAAGAGAAGCCCGGAATGCGGCGATCGGTAACGTTGCGCATCTCCAAGATGGACTTGCACAGTTGATGAGCGGCAATACGGGAATGGCGTCAGGGATGTATGGCGCAGATTCAAGGGTTGAGGCTTCCGAAGCGAGAGGTGCAAGGGGGGCCGGAAGGAATGAGTGGGTTGATTGGGGACATGGGCAAAAGATGAACACAAGGACGGGTCAGGTGGCGGGGATTCCGGTAAAGCCGGATGAGAAATCCCCTACCGAATTAGGACTGATTCAGGAGGCCAGCAAGGTAGGTCCTGACGGGAAACCAACTGAGGGAGCAAAGGAAGCCCAAAGGGTATTGGACAAACAAAAACAACACAAAATAGACATTGCAAGTCGTGGGATAATCCCTATGATTGGTGATATTGGGCGTGCTGTTCCGGGAGAAAAAAATGAAAAAGCACTGGAAGGGCTTGATCAGGGAGCACAGGAAATGGTCAGAAAGATTGTGAATTACGATTGGAAACTTCCGAGTGGCAATGTCTTAAGGGAACCTTATTGGCAAAACATTCTATCACGGGCAGCCTCGTATGATCCCAGTTTTAGTGAGAGAGAATTTGATGTTAGAAAAAAATTGAGGATTGACTTTACTTCGGGAAATGCTTCAAAAAATATTAGATCTTTAAACACCGCAGTATACCATATAAACACTTTAAAAAGAGCGGCTAAAGATCTTAATAATGCTCCAGTTCAATTATGGAACAAAATAGCCAATGCCAGTCTCAATGCAGTAGGAGACCCAAGGGTTGTTGCTTTTAATAATGCGGCTACGGCTGTGGCCGGGGAACTGGCAAATGTGTTTAAGAATACAACCGGTACAGATCAGGAGATTAAGGCTTGGCGGGAGAACCAGAATTCATCTCAATCTCCAAAACAGATAAACGCTGGCATCGACACGGTTATTGAACTGTTAGGAGGACGAGTTGGGTCAGTACGGTCTCAATATGAAACTGGGATGGGAAAACCAAAAGATTTTAGGTTTTTTTCCCCCGAGTCCCGTAAAATCCTTGAGGGCATTGGGATTGATGTGAATACATTGGATCCGGTGGGTGGAACCTCCATGGGAGGAAATAAACCAGCTATCGAAAGTTTAGGAGGAAATCCCCAAGAGAAGCAGGGCAATGTTCAAGAAACTCCGATAGAGAAAATATGGAAAAAGAACCCTGATGGAGTTTGGGTACAGGAGTAAATTATGGCAACTCAATATGTTGAAGATCCCGAAACAAAGCAGAGGATACCTTTTCAATGGGATAACCCTAATCCCCCTACGTCTGTAGACATTGAGTCTCTATTGAGTGCGACGAAGGGGAATCAACCCAAACCAGAAAGTCCATTTCCCTCGATCCCTCAAGTACCAAATAAATCCATTAGCGGATTTATCGGTAACGTAGGAACGAATGTTGCCGATATTGCAAAAGGTGTTGCTACGGCAGTTACCCATCCGATCCAAACAGTCAAGAACGTGGCTTCGGGCGCAAGTGACATCATGTATGGAGCAGCCGAAAAAATCGCAGGGGCTCCTCCTGGGTCAGAAGAACAAGCAATGTTTGAACAGGTCTCAAAGCCATTTGTTGATGCCTATAAAAATCCATCCAAAATACCAGGGATGGTTTTTGATTACCTTTACGAGAAGCCGGTAGATGCTGCAATGTTAGTTTCTGGGGGAGCTGGCTTGGTTGGGAAGGCCGCAAAAATGGGGGGGTTAGCTAAGACAGCAAGGGTGTTGGAAACAACGGCAAAAGTTACCGATCCTCTATTTCTTCCCACAAAGGTTGTAAAACCAGTAATTGGTGCAGTTGGTAAGGTGGCGAAGGAAACTACTGGAGCACTTACCGGAGGAGGCCCGGGATTTATTGAGGAGATGAAACTGGGGGGTGCTGCAGCGGATAAAGTAATGAGAGGGAATGTGACAGGAGAACAGGTCGTAAAACATGCGAAGGATGCTTTTAAGTCAATGTACAATATGATGCGTGACGAATATTTAGTAAAATTAGATAAAATAAGAGTAAATCCTAAAGCATTAAAAAGTGTGCAAGATGATTTAGTAAATACCCTAAAGACAATAAGTGATGATGATCATTTTGGTGTGGGTGTGTCTATTCATCCAGTAACCGGAGAACCGATTATTAATTTCAGAACAGGTGCGAGTCCATACGGTGGGACGGGAAGTACAATTACGGAACATCAACGTGCGGTTCGTAACGCAATCAAAGACGTAATCCAGTGGCAAGACAATAGTGCAAAGGGGTTAGATGTCCTTAAAAAGAGGTTAGGTGATTTTGTCGATCAGACCGGACAAAGAACTCCAGCAAGAAGTTTTATTACCCAATTAAGAAATAATCTCAGTGATGGATTAAAAAATGCCATACCAGAATACGAAGCCATGACAAAGCCTTATCATGATTCCATAAATTTGCTTAAAGATATTGAAAGTAACCTTATGATCAGAAAAGAGGGGATGAGTGGTCGTATAACGGCAGACCAAACACTGAGAAGGTTGTCGTCTTCTCTTCGAGAAGGCTTTGAAATGAGGAAAACTTTATTGAGGACATTGGGAAATAAATCTGGAATGGATATACCCGGTGAAGTAGCTGGCTATATTGCTACTCAATGGATACCAAGAGGAATAATTGGAAAAGGTTTAGCTGCTGGCAATATTTATGCGCTTCACTTTTTGAACCCGAAGTTATGGCCTATATTAGCCGCAAGTTCTCCGAGGATTGTTGGGGAATTTCTAAGCGCATATGGGAAAGCAAGGAAACTGGCTGAACCTGTTACGAAGGTAATTTCGAAGGTGGCCAAAAATGCAACGAAACCTGAAGTTTTAGCTCCCGTAAGCCTTGCCGGAAGGATAAGGCCACCGGCAACCCACTACGAAGGAGAACCAATGAAACCAGAGACACCAATTGACCCGTGGAACTACGAAGGAGACTAACTGATGGCCTATAATGTTAATCAAGCGTTAAGGGATGGTTTGTCGGAAGAAGAGATAGCAAAGCACCTTGCCACGACCCGAAATTACAGGTTTGATGATGCAATTAAGGCAGGTTACTCCCACAAAGAGATTATCGACCACCTGGCTCCCCAAAAACCGATTGGCCAGAAGCCGACAACACCACCTCCACCATCGCTCGACGTTGCTCCGCCACCGCCGGAACCTGTTGTCCAAAAGCCTACCCCATTACCACCGGAACCTAATGCGCCCACCGAAGCTCCTACAACAGGGGTTTATCCGGATTATGTCGGAGAACTTTTTGGGAGAAAACCGATCCCTGATGTTGAACCTATAAAGCAAGACGTTACCCCTTTGGTTGCGCCTCCAGAAAAAACCCCGCAACCTCCAGCGCTGGGGGGGATTTTACCCCCTGGTTTTGGCGGAATGGATGTGATGAGGCATAGGCCGGTGGCACGCCCGGTTCAACCATCGGCTGATTTAACGCAAATGCGTCAAGAACCTCCCCCGTCTAATGTGCCGATAGAACGTCCATCTCTACCTCCCGCCGAACCTTTTGCACAGGAGGGCGAACCCACGGTAGTTCCAGAACCCGAACGTGCAAGACAACTTGCATTGGCAGAGGAGGCTAAGGCGACCGCCCCCGTGATCAGTACCCTAAAGGATCAGGCGGCCCTTGAACGACCTCGTGGATGGACAGAGTTAAGTCTGCCAGAAACTCTCGGAAGGCTTGGGGTTGGTAGTCCATTTGGAGTTAAGCCTACGCCTAAAAAGCCATTAAGCCCAGAAGAATTAGGGGTAAGAGGGGCAAGGGATACCAATATTCTTGCTATAAGCAAAAACACAGATCTTTCTCCTTCATTTATAGAGCAAAATTATGATGCCATCACAAAAGAGTTGGGTGTCAGAAATATACAAACAACAGGAGAACTTTTAGGTTCGTTAATGACTGCCGCCATTGGTGTAGGATTGATAGCAACCCCCATTCCTACCATGACGGGCATTGCAACCGTCATGGGAATAAAGGAGGCTGAAAGCCTTGCTACCCAATTCTTGATGGGTGAAAAGCCTAAACTTCTTGCCGGTAGGGAATTAAAGGAGTATCTTGGCCCCCTGGAAGAACACGACCAAACAACGGTAGATGCCTTAGAATTTGTATTGCCTGGTTTGCTTGGCGCTAAGGTAATGAGCACCACCAAGCATAAGTTGAGTGGTGTTCTCAGTAGAAAAATAATTCATGAAGCATGGGAAAGAGCTTTAAAAACTGAGTATGGGAAGAAACTTCTTGATTATAAGGGAACATACAAGTGGGAACCTGGAGCAGAGGGCGCACCACCAGAAATTAAAGTTATAGACCCTGCTGGATTCATCAAAAGACCAGATACACCTGTTGGCCCAAAACCCACGGTCGCAGAGGTTGTAGGCAGCGACATCCCCTCACCAGGGGGTCGTCCTGTTGCATCTAAACCCATCCCCTCATCAGGATACCCTCAACTTGAATCCAGACCCTTCATGCCTCCATCGATGCAAGGGACGTCACTTCAATCAGGATACCCTCAACTTGAACCCAGACCCTCTCAGGTAGCGAAGGCTCAACCCGAGGTAGTTGGAACAACAATACCGGGGGGGGGTGTGCCAGTAACGTCTGTTACCCCACAACCTAAACCCCCCATTGTAACGCCTCAGACGATACCCACTGAAGTAGTCTCCCCTCCTGTGGCTCCTCCGCAACCTATCCCACAGATGATGGGAATAGGTCAAGATATGGAAATTCCGAAGCCGAAGATGATATGGGAAGAAGTTCCCATTGATGATGAGTCCTTATCGTTACAGGTTCCCCCGACAGCACAACATCTCGAGGAAATGCCGGAAGAATACCCAGATATCAAGGCCGCAGCATTAGAACAGGACGGAAAGGTCTACACAGATCATACTCATGTTGGTATCCTGGTGGAAAACAACTTAGACCCAGAAAAGGTAACTCCTGGGTTCGTTACTACGGACGGAAAGTTTATAGAACAATACCCAGACGATAATCGTGGCCTTCCTTCTGCCCTAACCGAACCCCTGCCTACAGAAGAAGTCTCAAAAGAGGCTATGCCGGTGGAGGAAGCACCCACAGAACAAGTATATCCACCACCAGAAACCATAACGGCACCACCCGAGGCGTTACTCCTCCCCGAAGAAAAAGTCTTGCCAGAACCACTGCCAGTAGCCGAAACAGGGGTAGAAAAGCCTCTTGTTCGTGCTATCCCCGACCTGAAGTCCCCGGAAGCGACGTTGGGAGGAAAGCAGATAACATTTAAGGAGAACAAAGAAGGCGGAGGCAAGATTATATCAGTTGACGGTAAAGACGTTGGCACGGTTATGCTTGGTGAAAAATCTGCCGACAGAATGAAATTAGAATGGATAATGCTGGACAAGGATCAGCGAGGACAAAAGACTGGGATTAATGTTTTGAATAAAATCTTCTCTGATAACCCAGACATCAATTTCATAGAGGGTGGAGCAATGCCTGGGGATATCGGATACTGGAAGAAGATCGGAGCCCATACCGACGGCGAGAGTTTTGCCATAACCAGGCAGCAGGTTTCAAATGCCTTGGAGGCCCCCGACCTGGAGTTGGATAAGGAGGTAGCGCAGGGAGGTAAACCAAAAAACATAGACGAAGCCGTCGGGAAAGAGATGGAAGTTTTTGCCACCAACGATTTCTTGTCGTCTATTCGTGAAGAAATTGCTCAAGGGAAACGTAACGAAGCCATTGGTCGGTGGAGGTCTTCATTTACGAACCATGCAGAAATGATCGCTTCAAACGATATAGTAAGAAATGACTACCAGAAATTAGGGGAACTCGTTGACAGTGGTAAACTAACCATAGAACGGGCGATCCAGATGGTTGATGATGCGGTAAACGCCGGTCTTGTTGATGCCAAAAACGGAGAGTATATAAAGAAGAATATTGCCCCCCTGGCGGGAGAGGCCGTAGAAACCCCGAAGCCCGTAGGTGGAAAAATTCCGATTGATGCAGACGAGAATGAACTTGTTGATATGGATGGAGTTCCTATGGATGTTAATCCAGATGGAACGATTACCATCTATCACCGTACCTCACCCGAGAAAGCAGAACAGGTTAGAAAAACTGGTAAGTTTTTATCCCTTGAAAATACAGACGAAACTTTCTTTTCTAACAAACTCGAAGGGCAGGCAGAAGGTTACGGAGATGCTGTTGTTGCCGTAAAGGTAAAACCTTCCGACGTAAGACTCAATGATGCTTTCCATAATGGCGAAATCCATGTAGCCGTATCTAACAAAAGATTGTCCAAGAAAAACATCCTCCCTAACCTCACCCCCCCGGCGGGAGAGGCCAGGGTATCTACAGAAGTACCTGCCAAACCATCCCCCGAACCCCAGAAGGGGGAGGTAGTCCCCCTCCCCCCAACGTTACCTCCTGGCCATCAGGTGGTTCCCGCAGTTTCCAAAAAAACCAAAAAAGTAACGGTTAATGATAAGGCCAAGGAATTTTATCAACCCGGAAATATTGTCTATTCTGGTTACTGGAAAACATACGATAAAGTCTTGCAGATCAAGGGTACACCCGGAGAACCAAATTGGAAAGTTGAGGTTCAGCAGGTTGACAAAGATGGTAATCCAACCCCTGGGGTAAAACCAAGATGGCATAGCACATTACCGAGCAAGGGAGATAGGGTTGAGAAAGTATTTGAGACAAAGCCTATTGTTACTCCTCCCGGCCATACCCAAGTCGAGCAGCCAGAGAAGACCGTTGATGTCCAGATACCTGGGTTCAAGGCAGAAGAACCAAAACCTGAACCGAAGAAAATTGAACCAGTGGTTGAAGAAGTTCCTGCTATTGCTGAAGGTGAATCCAAACCCCTGAAATGGGCAGACCTCCCCGAAGGAGTCCAGAAGAACATCCCAAAGGAACTGACCGATCTCCGAACCGAACCATACTTTGGAACTCAGATTATCAAGGGTGAGAAAAAGCAGACATACGGCGAAGCAATGGGTACTCACACCTATGATGCCAAAACGGGTGAAGAACTTTACCAATATGACTTAAACAGGATAGAAGAAAAGGTTGCGGCAGAAAAGCGTTATGAGGCCGATAAAGCCAAAATAGCTGGACTCCCCGATGTCGAGGGCAAGAAAGTAGAACCCGCCAAAACCGTAGAAGTGAAGACCCAGAAGGACCAGAAGAAGTACCTCATCGATGCCATTGACGAGGCGATCAAGCAGGCCCCCGATAAAGAGATAAAACCTGCCTTGTTGAAGATTCCCGATACAGACAAGCCCATTATGGAGAAAACCCCCCATGTCATTATTGAAGTGCCCGGAGATGGGATATTCAGGGTAATCAACTCCAAGCAGGCATTGCAGGGGTTTAAGAAGGTAGCAGAAGAAAGATTTCCCGGAACCAAGGCGGATATTCTTCCCCCAAGTTTAAAGAAACCCTCAATGCCGAGCGAAAAGCCTACCGGGCGCCGGATATCTCCGAAGCAAGGGTCGGCTTATGAGTATATTACAGAATATAGCCCGAAGAGGGTAAGCGAGGCCGATTATGCCACCGATCAAAGCGCACTGGTTGGAGAAGGATGGTTTAGTAATGGCCAGTATATGGTTAAAGGAGAACCTCCTACTGGGTATGGTAAGAAAGCCACAAACAAAAAGATGACAGAATTAACCAAGAAACACATCAAACAAGTTACTCCATCCTTAAAAGGTATGTCCCCAGCAACCCATGTGGCCGAGTTCCATGTGATGGATTCCAGTATAAATTCAGGACTTGCGGTTAATGATAAAGGATTTTCCTACTTTAACCCAGCCCTAATGGATGTGGTCAGGAAGTATTACCCGGATTCGACACTTTACATCGCTGACGAGCAAACTCCAATGGCTTTCGTGAAGGACAAGAAAGTTGTGGCAGTTCTTATGCCGATGCGAGGGGGTCCTACGGGAGAACTTATAGACAAGTATTTTGCAGACCAAGGGATTAAGGTTCCGTGGGAGAAAGAGGTGGTGAAGGAAGAAGTTAAGACCGAGGCACCTACTAAAACTAAAGAACCATGGGAAACGGCTCTGGAAAGATTATCGAATTTGAAACATACGGAAATTAGCGATAGTGCCTATCATGGATCATCAAAAGAAATAGCAAGGGTACTTGTTGATTCAGGAATACCCTTGGATAAAATTGCAGAACATCTCAATACTCTTGAGGTTGCGAGAAAAGAACATGCCATTAATCCAAAATTGGTAAAAACAGATTACACTGTAAATGACATTGAGAACTTTATCAAAGAATATCAGAAGACTCCCGACTACGACGCCTTGTTTAAGCGTTTCAAGAACCAGACCTCAAACCAAGCCATAGACTATTTCGAAGTGGAAGGCCACAAAATTTTCAAGGTTGAAGAGGTTGAATTGCCCAAGGGACTGGGTGGAACCGGACTTGGATTTACAAACGATGCAGAAGGCAATATTTATTTGAGGAAGGATCTGAGCAGGCAAGGGTTTGAGAAGGCTCTCGATCATGAGTTGAGGCATCATAAAGAAAAGGGTTGGGAAGAAACAGTCAATCTGGCCGATATGATCGAGGCCCCCGAGACGAAAGTTGGGGTTCCCGAGAAATCCTACACTCTTGATAATCCCCCAAAACTCAACGAAAAGGTAATTTGGAGAGACCGAGAGGGAGTTGTTGATTCTGCTCCAAGTTACGCCCAGGGAACGATACGAATTTTGGACCCAATACAGGGTAGAACTACGGTAAATATTTCAGACCTTAGACCGGCTTCTTCCGAGACTAAACCCATATCAGAACCCTCCCCGGAGTCCATCGAAGGGAAGAAACCCTGGGGGATGACCGCTGATGAATATGTGGTACAAAAGAATATTCCTGAATCAGCAGAGATTTTCTATAAAACTGCACAAAGTAGGAAAGCACTTAAAGAACATGAACAAACCGTTAAGCAAGCCCTCCTCTCCGGCGACCTGACCCCAGCCGAATATTCCAGACTTCACGAGAAGGACTACGGGAAGTTGGAGGAGTTTACCCCGGGGTTTGAAAAGCAAGTTGAGGAAGCACCGAAAAAAATCAATGCCAAAACGCTGACAGAAGAGATCAAGTCAGAGCCAGATTATGTTTACCACGCAACCAACGAAGAAAGACTGTCTGAAATAGCGGATACTGGAAAATTACGAACACACAAACCAGGCGAATTTACCGATCAGAATGTATGGCCTGATGGTTCTACAAAAAAACGTGCTTATTTCAGTGATAAGGCCGATATCGTTTGGCAGTTTGCACCAGAGGAAGGTAGACCAGTTGTAATTAGGACAAAGGGTAAAGGATTATTGAAAGAATCTACCGGAGATGTTTATAGTAACAAACCAATCTCTGTGGACACATTAGAATATCTTGGAGAGGATGATAATTGGCATCCAGTCTCAGGTTTAAAAACATCATTGTCCCAAGTGGTGGAAGAGTTTGCGCCAGAACTGCAATCAATTGCGAAAGGGGAAGGGGAGAAAAAGAAGGATGGTTCACGACCATCGTACCTACCCCCAGGTTTCGGTGGATGAAAGAAGGGAGCGCTGTCAACTACCGCCAGCTAAAGCAGGCGGCTTGTAATTCCAAATTTCGTGCCACAACACGCCTTGCGGAATGGACTACAATTCGGTTATTGACTGAACCGACATCTTTATTGTGGTTAAATATATTATAGCTAACGTTGGCTATAAAGTCAATAGAATTTTTTAAGAAAGGAGAGCAGGCGATTCCTCTGTCAGCTAAAGCAGACAGTATCCTCGCCCAATACAATATGAAGAAAGATATTATCCAAACTTTTATCGCTATTTGTGCTATAGTTGGAATTGTCCTGGGAGCTATCACCTATTTTGCCACAGCAGAGGATGTTAAGCTTATAGAAAAGCGTTTAGATTTGAAAATCCTTTGGGATCGTTACCAAATCAAACAGCAACGCATAGACCTCATTAAGGATCGGTTTGAGGGCAGGAAGATGGATAAGACTATAGCAGAAGAAATCAAAAACCTGGAGAAAGAAAAGGTTAGCATCGACCAGGAAATCAAAAACATAGAGAAAAAATAATTGGCACAAGGAGTCTCTAATGGGAACCGCAGAACATGCAGGCATTTACGTTAATCTGTTTATTGCTATTGGTTGTGCAATATGGGTTTTACTTTCAGCCCTAATTGTTTATATTTGGCAAGCTCAAAAGACCCAATACAAAGAGGCATTAGATGTTGTTTTGTTACGAGTTACAGCATTGGAGCGAACTGGAACCATAGCCATCGCTAAATTAGCTGAAAATCCGATAATGAGTATAGAGTCTCATACATCAATTTGCACTAAAAATACTAATGACGTGACCACACATTTCGCTTATAGTCTGGATGGTGCGATGAAGCTATTGACTCAGCGAATTGATTTAGTTGAAGTGAATATTGGATTAAAAATTGAAAGAGCTATTCTACAATCTTTCAGGAATGGAAAAACAGTTTGAAAATCCGTTAGAAACAAAAAGAACTGGAGGGCACGGTGAGCAAAAATAATGCAAAAATAGAGATGTTATCATACCTTACAGTCGTTCTTTTTTCCATCTTTGCGGTAGTGGTTATCCTAATTGCAGTTGCCATGTTATACCCTTACAAGACGATAGAGTTCCATAACAGTCCTTTCCCCGTGATGAACAACCCCGTGAAACGTGGCGAACCAATACGCCTTGATGTTTTCTACACGAGATATACAGACCTCCCCTGCACGGCTGTTGCTCGCTTCACTAATGGGATAACCTACAGTTATCCTGCTCAGATATTCCATAAAAAACCAGGTTCTTATAAGGGCATATCAACAAGTTTTATTGTTCCAACCACTCTCCCACCCGGAAAATATATCATGGAGGTCTGCTTTAGTTACGAACCTAATCCGATAAGAACTATAATTAAGTACGCCAAAACACAGGAGATCACGGTTGAGTGACTTGGAAGCAAGGCAGGTTGTCGAGGAAACCAAAAAAGGATTGACGGAAAGGCTTAAAAACATTAAAATTAGGCAGGAATCCGATGAGTCAAAACTATAAATGGCAATTTTGTATTTCAACGACAGCCCATAATCCTCTTAGGATTGTGATAACGAATCAATACAGCCCTCTTTTCACCTACGATAAGTTTCGTATTGAAACAACCGGGGGGAATTACCTTGAACCACAGAACTCCGACCGAACATGCAATTGCGGAGATTAGGAACGCAGCAGTCTGTTTGATTGCCATACTGAGAAAGTATGATATGCAGCGAAAAACGTTAGTTTCCGTGTGGTACGAGGTTGGGGAAGAAACAAAAAGGATTGAGAAGGCGAGGGAGGTATTAAAGGTATCTTTGTGACAGAAACTAAAGAAAAAATAGGTGTAATTTTTCTCCATGGAAGTTTTGGGACGGCTGGAGGCCCAGTTCTTATCCTTTCCCAACTCAGATTTCTAACATCAAGGGGATATTTTGTTAAAATTGTTGAGTATAGAAATCCACCTAATTTATTAGATGACGTAGAACAGGTGAAGATTAAGCGTCAGGAATTGATTGATGAGGGATGTATAAATATAATTCCATACGGGAATTCAAGGGGATGTTGGCCTGCTTTTTGGTCTATGATACTCCATCCTGAGTTGTTTGCGGGAATCATAGCCGTAGCAGGCCCAACCAACTTAGTAACCTTAAAAGCAATCCCAGGGGGATACTCCAATTATTTTATCTTTAAGTATGACAAAAAAGAATCCTCCCCCGTAAATTATGGGTCAATCTTAGGACGAAAACCGCTCCTTTTAATCTACGGAAAGGCGGACAAAATAGTCCCTATAACTCAAGGCATAGAGATTTCCATGATTGTTAAGAGTTCAAAATTCTATGGAATCAACGCAGGCCATGAGGTGAATTCCCATCCCTATACTCAAGCTGCGATACTAAATTTCTTGAAAGGGATTTATTGATGGGAAATATAACCGAACATTTCGATAGGAGTGAGTTTGCATGTCACTGCAATTGTGGATTCAACCAGATTAATATCGGGTTAGTTCATCGTTTGCAGGCAGTCAGGGATATTTTTAACATTCCCATCATCATTCTTTCAGGGTGTAGGTGCAGAAATCATAATACCATAGTTGGGGGGGAACCTGATTCTTACCACATGAATGGAGATGCGGCAGACTGGACGGTTAAAAACCGTCGATCTACGTTCCAGGATATCTCTGGGATAGCGGAGGCCCTTTTCCATTGGTCGGGAGGGTTTCATTACTACCCAAAGAAAAATTTCATTCATTGTGATTTAGGGAACCGGAGGAGATGGGTTTGACGCACTGTCTGTCTATCACGGAAGGATAATCTTGGACGCTGCATTACTAAAAATACAAGAGCTTTACGATATCGGATGGCAATTAGGATTTTCCACAGAGGGAGCTATCCTTATGATTGGCGACAGTAATTGTTCCTATGTCAAAGAGTATGATCCAAAGGATGGTCATGGTTGTTCGGAGGTGGTTGTTCCCATAGGGGATTTTTGGGACTTAGACGATCTAATGGAAATAGCTTACCCTAAATGCAAGTGGTTAGTGAAAGGAGGTGGAGACAGTGTGGACAAAACTTTGGACTGTAAAAACGAGTGATTTTTTACGAGGTTTAGTTGTGGCGGTTGCTACTGCGCCCTTAACTATCATCTATCAATCAGTGATGTTAGGATCGTTGACGTTTGATTGGAAGGCAATCATTACCACAGGATTAGCAGGCGGAATCGCTTATCTTTTGAAAAACATGGTAACAGGGGTAGGAGGAAATATCCTAACAAATAAGTAGAAAGGAGGGAAAATGAAACAAATTGCGTTGATGGTATTGGCTATGGTGTTAATTTTTGCAGCAGTAGCACATTGTAATCCTTTTGTGGTTTGTGATCCCCAGGCAGGAGTCCAATACTATAAGGTTACTGGGCCAGCATGGACTACATCTCCTGTAACTGCACAGGCCGATGGATCAATCAAGATGGATGTTGCAACCTCAACGGTGGGGGTTAACTCCCTGACCTTTGCAGCTTGTAGAGGTGATGCTATCTGGGGGGAGGCTTGTAGTGCTACAGTCCCTTTTTCGTTCGCACGGCCTGTTGCAGTAGTGACACCCACACTACCTGCAAATATACGACTAACCCCATAGTCTATTGGTGGTGGAAGTTGTGGTGTCGGTAGAAAGGAGATGACTTATGAGTGGTATGACAATCCCCTGGTGGATAAAGGTCGTTGTTATTATTATACAAATTAAAGAAAAGATCGCAAAATTATTCAAGAAAGGAGAAAAGAAATGCGACAACCAACAAGACGTAGATCAACCCAATGGGCCACTGGCTCCGTCATTCTAATCCTGATCGTTCTATTGCTCACCGGATGCTCTACACTACAAAAAAAATGGGATGGTGCAACCGAGGATGAGAGAGCAAGGATCGTTCTAAGCCAAAGTCAAAAGTCCCTGGCCACCCTGTTCTCGGCAGGGCAGGCATTCGTTGACCTCAAACCTGAGTATAAAAACGATTGGCAGACCAAGTTTAAGCCTGCCTTTAGTGTAGTAAATAAGGTTTTGGCTGACCTGATCGCCAAGGGCAAGAGGGGCGAGAAATTAACCTATGTTGATGTAACAGCGGCGGTTGGAAGTAAACTCGATGAGTTGCAGAAACTTCTTATCGCCTGGGGTGTTAAACTCTAAAGAAAGGAGTGTGACAAATGGATCCTATCACTATTACCACAACGGCATTAGCGTTGGTTCAGTTTATCATCAAGTATGGGCCTGCTGCATACGAGCAACTAGTTGATTTGTTTGGTGATTCTATCCCAACGTATGGGGAGCTGGCTGCCGAAAATGCTGAATTGCAGGCATTGATTGAGGCGGGGAAATAAAAGTGAAAGAACGGCAGGCCAGATAGGAAGTGAACTGGCCTTTCGGTGATTCCGTTCCTTTCTAATGGGTAATATGATAACCATCCTTTTTTAACGGTCATATTATTCACTCCTTTCAATAGAGTTGGTTGCTTCTGTCGTTGTGCTATTGTTTGTCGATTGCAAAATCTGGATAATCTCCACTAAAGAGTAAAAAATATAATCTTCTTTACTCACCGCCCTAATTGCACCTTTTGGATGAAAAATCTTTTCGTATTCTTCCTTCATTTCTAAAATTTTCTGTACCATTTTGTCTTCCTTCCTCAATAGCATGATTTTTCCAATACATCCCCACAAAATATGCAGCGATAATCCAATATACACCAGTAGGTTACGCCTATCGGGAAATGTTCATGCCAATCCTTGCAATGGCAGTCAAGGTGAACCCACATTGCTTCTCACTCCTTCTTTTGACTATCGAATCCTACACAATAAAATCTTTTGGCATTTTGCCGTGCCAAAAAATATCACCGTTCCAACTGTTTTTAACAAAATTAAGCACATCATCGGTGAGTATAGTCAAGGTGCCACAGTTCGCTCCCGGTGGATCGAAAACGTCGAATTTTACATGTCTCGGATTCCAGTCGATGCAGTGTATTTTATAAATTTTTGGCGAAGAAAACCCCTGAGTCTTTAGCTCAGGGGATGAATTCGTTTCATACATAAAAACCTCCGTAATTATAAAACCTATCTATGTTTTCTATTCTGACAGTTCTGTTCTTTCCCTGATAATCATTATAAGCAACTCTTGTTCCTAAATTCTGACATCCTTTAGAAACGAATGGTTGACCATCTATATAAATCAAATCCTTATTTTGAACCTTGTATTTTTGTTTTCTTATGGAAGGCTTAAAACCTATCCTGTTTAACTGTAAGGCTCTATTATTTCTTCTTTTTTGTGTCCACCTTACTTCTTTACATCTTTCTTGAACTGTTCCGTTACCTATTACAAAAGCATCATTAGTATGAGATTTTTCAAGGTTTAGTTCGTTTCTTTTTACTTTAGTTTCATATCCATAAGTTACTGCTGTTGGATACAATTCCTGTGTTCTTCGGACTACTTCTTTCCTGATTATATTCATCATTGTTGCATCTTTGTATTGCTTATTTTTTGTCAAAAGATGATGCAAGTTCTTTTTATGTAGTCTTTCATGACATTTCTCATGTAAAAGAGCTAAATTATCAGGTTTATCAGTTCCTTTAGGTTTTGGAATTATATGATGCAATCTAAAACCATTACCTTTACTTGATTCCTTGCCGCATAGCTGGCATTTTCCATGTTCTCTTGTTGTCACATAAGCCTTTACATTTTCATAACCATAAAGAATTCCTTGTTGATATTCTTTTCCCGATATTTCCGGATTTAAAATTTTCTGAATATCAAACTTTCCCGATTCCACACAAACTCTTGATACAGGAACATATTTAGAAATCTTATCAAGAATCCCTATATGAGAATCAATCTTATGCTGTACTGATGGAGCAAATATGAATCCTTTTCTGTTGTCGAATCTTGGTTCTCTGTACCATAATCTGTTTCTTCTATTTCTTCGATACATAGCTCTTTCTTCAATCTTGTCACTTACATCGGTTCTTAATTTTACTTCAATTCTTACTATTTCTCTCTTTTCCGTTCTTACTGATACACCTGCATATTCGTAGCCTGTATCTAAACTAAAAATAATCTCTTGTGTCTTTTCTTCACAGCTAAAATTAAGCTGGATAACAAACGGAAATCTTTTAATTACTGTAGCCTTACCCGATTTTACCATACGTTTGCTCTTAGCATAAGAACAAGGCATCAAAGGTTTACCTTCCTTTGAAAGGACAAGTACAAGTGCTTGTATTGAGCGTCCTACTTGTTGGACTTGATTCTCTTCGGGATTGATTAATACTGGCTGTATGCTCTTATCACTAAGAATTTCTTCTTTGTTTAGACAAGAACTCTCAGAGCAGAGAACTAGAGAAGTATTCTCTGGTGAATTCTTTAGCCTTATATTAATCTTCTGCATAGTTTCCTAAGCTCCCTAATCAACTCTTTTCATCGTTGTACGTCACCGTACAAGCCCCTTGGTCTTTAGCCAAGGGGTAGTTGACACTCGTTGGATTGAATAAGATCAACCTCCAATTTTTCTTTCTCTACTTTTTCTTTTTTCTCAATATTAGGATAACTTCTAAATCCCAGTCTAAACGAGAACTCGACCTTTTCATCTTCCCCTAGAGAATCCCACTGATTGTATCCATCAGCTATATCATTCCATTCTTTCATAATTTCAATATAGTTCATGGTTTCTCCCTCCTTGTCGAGCAAGCGGTCAATAGCCAGCATTTCCAGTCGTGTTCGATATTACCACTCTTCCCTATCTGGCCACAGGTGTTGTATTGACCGCCGCTCAGGTTACTCTCCCTTATTCTCTCTTAAACATTTAGGACAATATAAACAATCCTCAAACTTTGCCAATGGTAACATCTCTCCGCATCCGTCGCACCCCTGTTCTCGATAATTATCTGTGCCGCAGCACTCAGTCTCGACTCTCCAGTCGATCACCCCCCCGAAATCGTCCCCGAACGAGTAATCGACGGCCTCAAGTTGGGTAGGTGCAAAGTGATCCAAACAGATCACTATTTTCCCAGCCTGGTCTTGTGCTGTCTTTTTCGATCCTCTATAAACTGTGCCGACCGCTACCATGTTTTTCCTCTGCCTCCTCCAAAAAAAACGCATCAAATGGGATGTTGTGTGCATTCACTATTTTTAAGAGACTTGACACAGTTGGAACCTGTGCGCCGCCTTCCCATTGCTGGACAAGTTGTTTTGAAACCGTTACCATCCCGCACAGGGATAGCGCAAACTGTTCTAGGGTTAGGGATCGAGCCAATCGGATTCTCCGTATGGAACCTGGATCAAATTTTATCATTCAAGCCCCCGGCCAGTTATTTCTTTGTAATGGAACAACTCTTTTTGGATTTCCTTTGCCAGATTGTAAGCCTCTTTTGCTGTAAGAATATCGTCCACCGTAACATTGATCCCTTCCTCTGTTGCCCAAACTACGAATTTTTTAGGCATTTGGTCTCCTTGTTTAGACTCCAAACCCTTTGACATTTGCCTCTAATTCCTCAACTCTTTCCACCAATATCCTTTTACACTCACAACTATGTCGCTCTGAATCAACCAGGGCAGCCTCTAACTCTACAATCCTTGCCACTAACATCTTTTTATGCTCATGACAACACCACTCAGGATCAACCAGGTTAGTCTCTAACTCCTTAATTCGGAATAAAAGCTCTACGATATTATCCTCTAACTCCAGGATTCTTTTGCCCTGGCTATTCATTGTTTCGGCATGAGCCTCTCTGGATATGTCGAGCAATTCCTGTAACCCTTCAACTCTTTTGGCCAGACGGCAGGTCAAACAAGTACCATCCGGTTCCAAGTTATTCCAGCAGACCTCACAAATTGTGCTAGCAACTACGCCCATCACTTCCAAACCCATCGCCCTCCCTTCCTTTCACCCTTCAAGATAAGATCATCGATGCGTCGTCTTGTCACCCGAAGTTCTTCCTCCAATTCCACGATTCTGATCCTTGCCTCGATTAGCAGTTTTGATAGGCGTGACCTTTCAGCCTCACCATCCCTGATATTTTCTTCATAGCCATCTATCAATGATTCAAACTCATCCCTGGGCCACGAGGCTGTGCCTCCAGTTTTGATATACTTTCTCCAGGTATCCCATAACTTCATGATTCCATCCCTGCCATGTTTATTTCCGAAGTGAACTGGACGGCAATCCTCCCAGGTCGGTTCTTGAAACCCTTCAACGATTTTCTCGGTTGCCCTTTTCATAATTCCTCCAGGCGGATTCTGTAAAAATCGACTATAAGCCGTGCTATACAGAATTTTTTCTGTATAATCAATTGTTATACAGCACGGGAAATAACGGCAGATGAAGTCAGATGATGCCTCATCCGTGCCCCCAAAATCCTATCAGCATATTTTTCCAGCGTGCGACTATGCTGTTGACACGCCACATGGTTAAAATCTTTTCCGTCGGTGTGGATACGAAAATAACAGCGGCGAGACTTACAGAAAAGACATTGGTTATTAAAACGTATAACAACCGCATCGACCCGATGCGGAATAGACTTTTGCTTTTTCATATTACCTCCTTGCCCGCACAGGTCATGCGGAATGTTGGCGGTATCGGTGAACGGCCTGTCCACGCTCGGCCGTTGCGGTTGCAGCGGGTGGTTGAACGTCAGCACGCTCCACCACATCCGCCCGGTCAGCAGGACGCGCAGCCGTTCTCGCCACGTCAGCGCCCAGCAGGAAATCACCATGCCGTCTTCCGTCTTGTGGACCGGCAGGGGCAGGTATTCCGGCTGGTCCTTCGCGTACACGCAGTTCTGTTCTGGGAACTCAATCGGTTTCATTCTTCAACCTCCGTTGTTCTGTTTTCAACCCCGGTTGATGGCACCCGCCAACAACCGAATGCAGGCTACTCCGCTTCGCTCCGAGCCTGATTCGGAGCGTTATACGGAAACATTAATTGGCGTTATCGCCAGCCCAACGTGGTTTTGCTGTAACCCCGAAAAGTCAGACATAACGTAGTTGATCCGATATTCGGGTATTGGAGAAGTTATTTTGTAGGCATCGTAGTCCCCATCCTCTATGGGAAGAAATCTAATTGTATCGCCTACTTGGAAATCACGGTCGTTTTTCCGGATCTCAAAGGTTTTCCCCCCTTCGAGAATGTGGCATAAATAACATTGTTTTATTTTTAGTTGATGCAGCATATGTACCTCCAATATAATTAAGAAAATGGATAACAAGTCACTCCAGCGGACGGTCAAGGCGCCGCTGACCTCTACGTTATCTCCATACAATTCCAGTTCCACAACAGGTTCGACATGTTTCAAATTCTATTGTTGAGCTTGCCCATTGACCGGTAACTTGGGAATAAAACCCTTGTGACACTAATCCATTGCCCGAACATATCGGACAACGATGAGGCATTTCAGAAATAACCACCGGCTGCACTTGAGCCGGAATAGCTCTTTTAGATTTCATGTTTTCTCCTTGTCCGGCAACGGTGTCGTATCACCAGCTATACAGATGTTTAGTATTGCTATACGGATGAAATAGGTTCGGTGGAATCACATACGGCCTATTTCTGGTCATGTTCAGTTATCGGCCACCGGTACGGCCCATGAGTGATCGTAGCCCCGAGAATCCCCTTCTTGTGACCGAGCTTCGCCGTTTTCCACACCGGACCGCTTGGAGTTTGCACAATAGAGGAGACAGTGCATCTCTTGTGACGGTTTCTTGCCTCTCGCTCACGTTTCCCGGCTCGGTTTGCACTCATGTTTTAGCGGGTTACCTCATATACCTACTAATGACCAATTCCGTATAACAAGTCATTCGACCGGATGCCCAAAAGCGCCGGTCAATTCAATCGTTCTTTTACGGTGGTCGGATGCTATCCCGACTGAGTGCTGCCGATTCTACGGCTCGTTTGCTCATCAGCAATAGTTATTCGGTTGAGCTTGCCCGAAAGGACTATGCGTGTCTGCTTTCCACGCCGCACCGTAAAAGAACAAATCACTAGAGCCGAACTGTAACCAGTCGGCTCACTTCTGCGTTATCCTGCGCCCAATATGGCCTTTACTTTCGGCCCCCATTTCTGCATTACATCAAAACACTCAGACCCGAATGTGTGCGGGTCCTCTCCGTATAGCCTCAACGCCATAACCATAGCATCGGCTTCAAGTTCTCGAACATCAGAAACAAGATAAAATTCCTCTTCGACATTACTGCTCCCCGGCAACTTACGAATATGAACATCCATTTCACTCCTCCTCATAATGATGCGGATAACCGTTCACTCCAGCGGACGCCCAGGAGCGCCGCTGACCTCTGCGTTAGACGGTTTTCAATATAAGAGTGCATTCACCATGATACCATTTGCTAAAATGAAACGTTCCTACGGAAAACCCGAACGGGAACCCCACAATACTTCCAGATCCGTAGACCACCAAACCCCTTATCCCTCCATAATCGTTTATCATTTTCATAATTTTCTGTCGTTGAAATACCTTATTTGTCGGAAGGATGTAAGCTATCTCCGTAGCCAACTCGAAATTATGTTGCAACCAAAGCTCAAAACAAGAATAAGGAGGGTTTCCGATAATCCAATCAACTTTTTTATCGTAGTCAAAGAAGTTTCTACCAGCTTCAATTTCGCACCAATCGGAGCCTTCAGGCAGGTGTCGATAAAATGCCCCATCGCCTCGACAAGGATCAAGGCAAAGACCGGATGGCTGTAACCATTGAATGATCTCCTGTGCAACATTGTCTGGTGTGTAAACAATGTCTTTCTCAAGCGGTGGTCTCTCTATGAGTTCTAATTGATGAATCATAAAAAATAGCGTCTAACAAGGCGCTCCACCGGATTGCCAATAAACCTGGCAACCGGTGAGCTTAGTCGTTATGCGACTTCAATTGGCTCTGGGACTGGAAATGCTACAAATTTCGATGAAATCCCATGTCCACAAACTACTTCATATACTCTTGTTTCACCCTTCATTTTTGTCAGTGAACTGCAAACAATCAAGGTTCCTTCTCCTCCTTCTACTCCTTGAATACGCCATGGAACTATATATTCTTTTCCATTACAATCACAACCCGTTTTCTTACAAATACTGCATCGTGTTATTCGCTCTCTCATCTTTCACCTCCAATTATAAATTAGAAAATCGCATAACAAATCATTCGACCGGACGCTCAAGGGCGCCGGTCAACTTAGTCGTTATGCTTCTTCCCAAACCACCCTACCGTCAAAACTACCGTCTTTGTGTAATCTGATCACAGTTACGGAAACCCCGATATCCATATCATCACAGAAAACATCTATGACTTGGCCAATCTTTAGGTTCTCTGGCATCCCTTTATCTACCAATTCACATAAAAACATCTCGCTAATCATAACAAAATCCTTAATTTACAGCATAACCAATCACTCCAGCGGACGGTCAAGGCGCCGCTTAGTTTTACGTTATACCCCAACAAAATCCTCACACGTGTCAGCCCTATCAAAAACTTTTCGATGTGCTAGTTTTAGTTTTTCCCAGAAAGTTTTCCTACCAAATTCGTTTTTTTCCTGGGCTGTTACAAATTCTTGAGGATAGATAGAAAAAATATGCTCTCCCCCTTTTTCCAATATCCAATGTCCCATAGGATTCCCAGACTGATCAACCCCTGGATTACACCGGATAGTGTTTTTGGAAATATTCACCTTGCAATGTAAACAATCCTTACATGATTTGAACCTCCCCACGGCTAAAGCCGGGGGATTCCTGTTAATTAAGGACATTGCTGACCTCCTTGTGGCTCGTTCCAAGCCCGAAATTAAGAATTACTTGGGCAGCATTAATGTCTCTGTCCAAGATGGAGCCACACTCCTTACATTCCCAATTTCGTACCTTAAGCCCACTCAATCCTGTAGGTCCAGTTAAGTTACTTGTTCTCATTGTTTCCTGCTAAAGCATGGACCATGCCGTCTATCAGTGCTTGTAATTCGCACAATGTAGCGGTTCCCTTCATGCGATTAGCACGATGGCTGAGAACCCATACATTGCCTTTTACATACCCCTTTGTAGGGATTATCCTGTCCAAAGACGGACTGTTCGGGGAAGGTTTATTTTTTCCTACAATAAGAGGCAAACGAAGAACGGGGCACATTGTGGGAATAACTATGTCCGAAACAGACAAGTCAAAGGGCAAGTGCAATTCTCTTGCTCTGCGTCTTGCATGTTTCCACAATCCATATTCTGGCGTTCCACACTTGCCGTGTAAAGTAACTCTCGTTTTGAATTTCTCGTGACTCATACAGCCACAACTCAGAGTTGCCTTTCTGCGTAGGTTGCCGCCAGAAGTCCTAGTTTCTTTTCCACAATCGCAACGACACCGCCAACGAGCTTGACCATCGGACAAATTCATATCACGGGCTAAGACGACAAGACGCCCAAACCGCTGACCCGTCAAATCTTTCAGACTACTCATATTGCGTTTTTCCTCCGTCCCTAGCATTGAGTTCGATTTTCCTCAAGCCCCAGTTGTAGATAGATGCCAAGTGGACAAGCCAACGAGACAGGTCAACTTCTTGTCCCTTGGTCAGCTTGAGTTTGAGGGTTCGGACGATCACTTCTTTCGTCTCTTCTCGTTGAGTTGCTTCATCC